>OCZT010000016.1_pt1 | contig 139591 bp, 177 predicted proteins | sample 1539031 | NCBI WGS metagenome assembly OCZT01 (sample SAMEA3539308, study PRJEB22396) | soil metagenome | biome: tundra; feature: field; material: soil | place: USA | collected 2010-05 | depth 0.15 m
TGGTTCTGATCATATTAATGCCTGTTTACGGTTTCTGGGTTTCAAGGTACTTGACTACGCGACTATGCAGAGGTTCAATCACATAGTCTTGAGTCTGTTCAAACACTTCCTGGAGGAGTTGATCCACAGTATCTACAGTAGCTTTGGGACGATGGCGTTCAATAACAATCCGGAGTTTGGAATACGCAATGCAAGGTCCGTTCCATTGAGCTTCCGAAGCTTCTCTGGATCTGAAGGCAATCTCATCAACGAGATCTTGATACATGTGATCACTGCGCTCGTTGTCGGTAAGCAATTCATAGAATTCCAACAGTGTATGAAGATATGGTATGTTGGACGCATCCTGTAGAAGTTCTCTGACATCGTTGATAATGTTTTCATGTACGGTATCAACACGGTAGTCGTATCTGTTGATCGAATAGTTTAACGGAAGGCTGTGGTCTTGGCTAATCCTCAAACGTGGAACTACAACTCCCAGTTTCACGTCTTTGGTCCATGGTGCTGGATACTGGTGCCTGGCGTACAGCATGGCATTGGCATATTTGACGAACTCAGACGGACGGAGGTTGTTGGATCTGATCAACTGCTGCAAACTGTCCATGAGACGGTGTGGCTTAACATCTTCGAAGATGTCTTGCCTCATGAACACATGAGCTAGCATAGGTACAGGCTCGCGCTTTGGAACAGGATCACCTACGTGAACACTTTGGTCCGGTTCAATTTGGAATTCCAACCGTGTCAGCAATTCCATTGGAAAGATGTGGGTTGCAATAGTCATTTCACATACCTCTCAAAATGTTATCTCAAGACCGCTATGGTCCAAAAACGTGGGTTTGGTGTCGATGCTGTTTGCATATTTCCGGTCAACTAGTGTCAGGCCGACAATTCCATTGCCTCGCAACGATTCATTGAACACATTGACATCAATGAACACCTCATCTTGCTCTGGTTTCATGAAATTCATACCCTGAAACCTGCCAAGTAGCATATAAAAGAGTGCGGTGGCACGGACGAAATCAGCATGGTAGAAGTTGTTGTACGTATATGGTTCAGACTGCACATGGCCTTGAACAAGTCCGAGAACTACATCACGGATGTGGTCTGGTTTGGAGAACTTGGCGGCCAACCCAACCTCAACCAATGCATCTCTTATAGCATGGTACTCACCAAGTACTTGATCATTATATTCAACGAGCTTTCCCAAGCGGTTCAAATCAACAGTTACGGCAATGTCATTGTTCACGTTTGATTACCTTGGCATGAATCAACTTGCCTGGATTCAACGGCCCCTGTATCGAACGTCACAGCCTGTTCCAAACTACAATGTACAGATGGCCTGTTCAATGTTACGAGTTGTATGCCGAATACGTATTTGAAGTCGACGTATTCTGTAAGGTAAACCCCATTCTCTGAGATCCAGAATTTCAATCCATCCTTGTGCATCCGCAGAGCATCTATTCTGAGAATGACACCCTTCACTATACCTGTAGGTTTGTGTCGCTTTCCAACTTTGGATGCTGTATCAATGTCAACGGACAAGTGAACATGGTGGCGTTGTTGTTTCGTTATTCCAGTTTTCGTAATCTGTAGAAATGCTGAGTAGCTGGTTCCATGGAACAACTCGCTTGGAGGCACCACTTCTGCAAATCCAAGATCCAAACCATCGATTGAATGGCCTTGCGTCGCACGGATCAACGTCATGTCCTCGTTGAATTGAAATCTGTTCTTGTCGTCTTCGGCCACGATCTTAACCAGTGTTGCAAGATCCAGGTTGTAATTACGGTTTGCCTTTGCCAGCAACTCGTCCGTTCTTGCGTAACCATCGTGCCGAAGGTACAGATTGATCGTGTCAGGATGATGCCTGAGCACATACGATAGATACTTGGACTGGTCCACCTGGGTCTGGTTCATTGCGTATCGCTTCCATCTTCGAATCCATGGCGGATGTCGATCTCTAGGTCTGGCAGTTCTCGCAGCGATACAAACTCAATAGGCCCTTTCAATGTATCGGCAATGGTTCTGTATCGTTCGATCATAGTTACGAAATCTGGAATGCCGTACTCAGGCACTGTGCTTGGTTGCCAACCTTTCGGGTATCGCCAAGCTCCGTCCTTCACGGCAGGTGTCTGGACAGATCTAAAACCAAGAGTCTTGGCAATGTGGACGTTCAACTTCATTCGTTCTTGTTTTGTTAGGTCGATCATTCAAACCTCCGTAATATCTTCTTGTTCTGGTTCTGGTTCTGGTTCTTGTTCTTGTTCTTGTTTGGCTAGGTAAAGTTCAACTGCTGTCCTATGTCCAAACAGATCCAAACAACCCATCAATCCACGTGGAAGAGACATGCGTGCAATATCTTCATCTACTTCACGCAAGTCGTGATATGCAGCACCCAACTCTTCCAAGACATCGACTCCAGCCTCCTCTGTCGTAGCCTTCGTACTGTAGATTGCATAGCGCGTTTCAATAACAGACCGCTTCAACAACAGCATGCCAAGCTTCACATGTGTGTCTTCCAAGCCTTTCTTCACACTGCGCCGTACTTCCTCGCAAAGAAGTTCTTTGTCGGCAGCATCCTCGAATTTGATCTTGATGTAACGTTCGTCGATTATGTTGACGGGTAGTGATTGGAACGGCTTGGTTGCATCAACTGTGCGGAATGTTGGGTTGTATCCTGAAAACACCGAGCCAGCAGACATCAATATGTTCGGCACATAGAGTTTGTCAAGTACGATCTTGTGACCAAGCATTTCATCCGCATCCGAACACGTTTCCAAGAGGCGTGTAGCGATCTTCTTGTTGGTTTTCAACATTTCAAGTAACGTTGCAACCGGAATCCTGAACGTGAAATTCAGTTCAACACGAACCGTGATACCAACACCACCCATGCGTTCAAGGAGCGTAGGTTCCATTGTTTCGAGTACGTTGATCCAGCCATAGTCGGATTCTGTGTCGATGATCGGCAATGCCGACGCAGGTACGTTCTTGTATGTAATAGGCTCTGTCTTTACCTGAACGATCAAGTTACCCATGCTGCTACTCATTGGTTAATCCTTTTGAGATTCTGGTTTCCACCACTTCACGTTAACTGTTGACTGTTCAGTACTTCCTGGATACAGGAGTTCAAGTGCATCAAACAATATCTGCTCTCCGAAGTCTCCCTGTTCAAGCACAGCATCATCTACATTCAATGGAATGAACATGGAGGCGCTTAGATCTCTGATAAACCATGGGTACATACGTGTACGGTGATCCTTGCTTGGATTCCGTTCCACATAGAAGTCTACATCTTGGTGTGGCCACTCTACTCTGTATCCACTCATCCTGTAGTAGCGAAGCTTGTACACACTACTATCTACAGGACCTGTGCGTTTCAGTATGTGATTGGCATTCCATGGGTTTGTTATCCACAAAGGCATTTCTTGTTTTGGTACTGGTGGTCTGGCTTCATGGTGATTATGTAATCCACCATCGGATTCATACTTGAGTTCATAGTCTCTGTCGGCTTCCAAGCCAACTACAAAGAGTTCATGCATCCATCCAACGTCGGGATGCGGCTTCTTCGGTTCCAGCTTCTTCAGTTCCTTGAAGTGCGTTAGCATCTTCATTCCGACGTAGTCTTCGCGAGACATTGTGGATCTGATTGTCTTGGCAGTATTTCGGAAAATCTCAAGCAACTCCCATAGCGGTTTAGAACTTCCAAGCTCTACTACATTTAGGATGTAGTCGCCTTCTTCCTTGGAGATAACTTCGCACCTTCTGAATGCCCTCAGACTTTCTCCATCGCCACTGTCAACTACGACGTATCTGGTGTCTTCCATGTGATCGAAGAATCCAATGCGCCATGGGTCCATGCAACTTCCGTCGCTGTACTTGGTTGCAAGTACGTAATCGCCCTTGTTCATTTACAGTTTCACTTTCGCTTTCAGTTCGGTTTCAGTTCGGTTTCGGTAACTGTTTGAATTCCACGTCAACGTAAATACCATCTCCATCATTTTCGGGTGTTTCCGTGTCTGTCTTGAAATCGTCTTGATCCAGCAACTTAGTGAGATGTGCTTGTAGGATGTCCAGTGCTGCCTGCGCACCGGTTCTGTATTCTTCTGATTTGGTTGAGTCCAAGGCAACGTGTATCAGCAAGGCTTCAAGTTCAGTAAGCTTCTTTGTAACAGGACTTTGGATATTGCACAACCAAGGATTTTTGGCAATATGTTCTCGTTGTGCTTTGAACGCTTCAACAAAGTATCCCCTGTTCCTGAATCCTGCTACCCACCTAACTCCTGTCATATCTATGCAGCCTGCTACATCGACAGGTTCTTTGATCTCAATAGGATCAACAAAAATATCCTGAACCGATGTTATACCGTCGCGTTTTAGAGTTGCACTGTTTCGCGGGTGAAGCTCGTTGACCAATGCAATCAATTGGTTGGTCTGTATCAGATGAAACACGAAATCAAACGCAGCATCCAACTCACTGAAGAATGTTGTGATGTCTTTGCCGTATCCGTGACTGTATTCGATTTTGATTAACATGTTCCCCATACCTCTTCAACTGTAAGGTTTCCTGTATAACTTTGTTCAGTTCCACTTCAGCACCATGTCGTCTGTTATGTTGCAGACTCTTCCGCATCTGCTCGTCGTTGTTGCGATAGTAATCGCAATCGCTTCTTCCCCAGCAACCACGTGCCTCTCTGATTACAGGGCAACGTGAATCCGAATCCCTATCGTTTTCATCTATGGCACATGTAGTTGGGCCGATTGCCTGATCATAGTTCAGATAACATCTTCGTTCCATCGGCTGTGGTGTCCAAGGATTTTCCTGGATTTGTTTCTGTACGGCAACAACGAGTTTCTTTGCATCGTTCAAACGTTCACCCGATACATTATGCAAACCAGGCATTGAACAGAGTTTGTCCATATCCATTAAAATACTGTCGATGTGAACCAACGCCCTGGACTTATCCAGTACAGGCGGTAGATCCATCTTGGCAACCAACAGATACATATTGTCTTCGGTCAGCATACGGAACATTTCAAACATCAACTGATCGTGTGTTATTGGATCGCGGTTGGAGTGGTTCAATGTGAACAGCGACGCACGGTGTATGCGCCTGTGTAGTTGTGCCACGTCCTTGTCCACGTCCTTGTACTGCATGGATCGTATCAACAGATCCAACCGTTTGTACACACTGTCCAAATAAGCTCTGTCGTCTTTCAGCATCTAGTACTCCCAGAGTTTGTACAGTGTCTTGTTCCCAGTTACCAGTCTGTCCAGCAGAATACCTGGAACGTCCGTGTAGGCAATCGATCCATCTTCCACACAACGCTTGAGTGTTTCGTTTTCTGGTTTGGCAAGATCTGCCATGACACCGCTGTACAATGCCAGAGGATCTGTAGCCCTAAGGCTTTCAGCTAGGCCAGTCATAGACTAAATCCTTTGGAACTTGGTATTGAACTCGTTGGCTTCACGGACATAGATTTTGTCCCTGGCTTCGTTCGTGTACAGAACCATGCTCTGACCTTCAACGGCATTGGTAGCATTCGCGATACCGTCTACGATAACGAAATAGATGCTCCCGGTTTTCAAGTGTTTCGCACGGTGCGTTGCCGATGCTGCCAGATGATGCATTTCCGCCTCTTTCTTAGATCGTTCATTGTTTACGGTTTCAGCATCGACGACTTCCAGGCTCTCGGATCTTACATCTGCAGTTTTTCCATCGTCTTTGCGGACCCGAACCCACTTGCCTTCGAAGTTTGAAAACACTTCCACGACTTCTCCGATTTCACCAGCATTCAGTCCCATGAAGTTGTCGCGAACCAACTGTGTCTTCCAATCACCGTGTTCGGTTCTGGTAACGGCACGGACGAACAGTGGTTTTGAACGATCCACCGTATACCTGCAGTTGTTGCAGAACTCCAGAACGAACCAAGTGCTTTCTCCGCGTGGATCATGCAACGATGAATACTCGATCATCTCATTTCCGTTTCTTGCTAGGCTTCTCAGCCCAGTGAGATTTCAACTTCGCTTGTTTCAACTTCGCCCTTAGCGCTTTGGTTTTGTCCAGGATGTATGCACGACGATGCCTTCTTACTGAGGCGTCGAATCTGGCACCGAATCTGTATTCGGCCTGTTCCAGCAATCCAGCCAGCGTGATCACGTCGGTGGGATAACAATGGACACAGAGACCGTGATCCAATATCTCTTCGTGTTTGCATCTGGGACAGGTGTCTGTTTGTTTGTTGTGGTCGCCCATTTCAAAAACTCCTTGTTATGTATGCAGAACACAATGGTTTGAATCCCATTGCCCACCACGTTCCCAAGGCAGTATGTCACCGGCATAGAAGGCCATGGATTTAGTTGGATCAGGATCCGGTGCGAGCTTGGTTGCGATTGACATCATACATTTCCTTTGCCATGATAGTGGTATGCAGTATACCGTGTTTGTCGACTCTAGTATTCAGGAGTTCGGATCCAGGTTTCAGTTTCGTGGTGGCAGCGTAAAGATGATGCCTGTATACCTGGCACAACGTATCATGCCCCAGTATAGCCAATGCCAACTCAGTAACAGTTTCTGTTGACGTGGTTTCGTTGCACATTCCATGATCATGAAGGAGTGCTCGGATGTCCAGGAACGGAAGATCCGTTTCCGGTGCATACATCTCCCGCAGTACAGGCTGGTACGGAGTCGGCAACAGCTCAGACTGGTGCATCAATGCAACTGCGACAGATGCCGTGTCCGCATCCGATACCACCATGATACCGATACCGGCAAGGTGCTCGCGAATCAAACACAGTGCATGTCTGTTTTCGAACACGTCCGTTGGATCAACAACACTGAAATTGTTGGTAACATGATCTCCTTTCACAGGTCCTCTCTTCCAGATGCCTTGGTTTTTGCATCGGTTCTGTCTTCCAGATGCCTTGGTTTTTGCATCGGTTCTGTCTTTTTCTAATTTGATGGCGTCATCGTCGAAACCCATTTCCTGAAGATGCTTCATCACGTTCATATCGATGAAGTGGTCCATATAGCGTGGATGGTGGCAATCCAAATGCCTTAGACATTGTTTGCATTGGACTTAAAGTACCTGTGCCGTTTCCTAGCAATTGACTGTCGATATCGTCTTTCATTTTCTGACGGATCAACTCAGCTTGACGCACGGTTTCAGTGTGCCAGATGTTAAGAAGATCTTCTTGGTTGTCCAGAACAATAGCTGTCAGCAGTTCATAGACTGTTTCCGTAGATGCTGTGGTGCTGACCAATCCGATGTCAATCAACAGACTACGAAGTTTCTGGACACATGATGTATCAGACATTGATTCCTGGGTCATGTCGCATTCCTATACGTGAGTGGTGGATTGGGATAGTCAATTGTCTGGTTTGAACTCAGGTTCTGGTTCAGATTCTGGTTCTGGTTCGCTGTAGATTCTATCAAATAGATCGGCAAGCTCGGTATCGGGCTTCGGCGTGATACGGTCCAAACCAGACAACCTGCTTTGCGCTTGCATGACTTGGATCTGAGAATTCTGCTGCACTGGTATGATAACAGGTTTGGCACGATTCAACCTACCAAGCGCCTGCTGTGTTGGTGTCATCATTGTTTTTCCAGCACGTTGCCTGGCTCCGAAAAAGACCTGATCCCGTATTGCCGATTCTACTGCGGACTGAATCTCTGTCTGTACGGCTGTACCAATAATATCTTGACTAGACGCGCGTACCTGCTCCCAGTTTCCGTATATAATTGATTTCATTATTTCCAGTACGTTATCTGGAGTTGCCGATTCAACCAGCAATCCAACATCGCACAACAACTTCCTGAGGTTGTGGAACAGATCGACCTCGGCACAGGTAAGCAGTGATATGTTGTTTGTTGGCATTGTTCTATTTTCCCTTCAACGTATAGGATGCTGTGTACGTTCCCTGCTTGAACTTGGATACGTTATCGATGTGGCTTCGTATAAAAGCCTGTACCTTATCAGCCCAAGCGATATTGCACTCAACTGAATTCTTGAACGGGCAACTGACGACCTTGCGATTACGTAGAAGGTGAATCCGTTCCCGACCGTCAACAATAAGATCTTTATGCAGTTGATACCTGAATGCATTGAACCGATAGTCGATTTCAAACAGAAATTGTACTGGCCCGGCATCTGGTTCAGGAACTGTCTCATTCACGTTAACGGGTTCGGTGTAGAAGTGCATATGCAAGCCAAACTCATGAAGTTTGGCTGTTGTTTCACTACAGCCATCATAGAAGATCGTTAGCTCCGGATACAGTAATTTCAATTCCTCGAATCTGGCAACGAATCCAAGATGCAATTTATCTTCCCTGCGTTCAAACTTTTCCGTAGCCGTAAGTTTCTTGGTCATTGTTTATGCCTGTCGTGGTAGAAGTTTGGATGCTTTTTCAACTATTTCGTTTCGGTTCACCTCTGCAAGATGCAGGACCCGAACGAACTCAGCCATGGATTCTGCAAATACACGGGCTTGTGCAGAGGAGTTGCTGAACACGATACCGTTGCCGTTCTGATTTGGTATGATCTCGTTGCCATCGTCGTTGAATGCAATTGTTACATGATACACCGTGCGACCGGACAGATCATCGACGACCTTGAGTTCGTATGCCAACATTCCATTGTCCTCGACAATGTCATACGATACCATGACACCCTTTTTTGACGAATACACCCTGAGGTTGTTTTCAACAGGTCTAGTCATTCGCGTCGACCACAACCGAGCCAAAGCATTCATTCGCGTAACCAACAGCCGTTCCAGCTTGGCCTGCTTTCGTTCCAAATCGTCTATAGGCATTGCCTTGCTCCTGAAAATGAAAAAGGGAAGACACTGTGTCTTCCCGATTAGTTTACGGTTTCACTCTGACAGTCAGGTTCTGTGAATCCACTTCACGGAGTCAACCAGATCCAGGAATTGTGCATTGTACGTGTTTGGATCAACATTCGCATCCACGAACCAAGACGAATCATCGTACACGGTACCTGTTACCTTGAAGGTCCTGTATTCGATCTTGTGTGCTTGCCATGCCCGAACCAACGAAGAACGAGGAAGCAAACCGGCTTCCCCACCCAGGAAATGAATGAATGACCTGGCATAGGTATGCGTGTTCAGGGCATCCACGATCAAATTGTCCAGGGACTCGTTGCAAAGGATATGATGTTCAGCACACAGATGATCCCACAGACCTTCACCAATGTCACTGTCTTCACGGAGGGGATGATTGTAGTCGATGTACTGTGTAGGATTAACATCAATGAATTTGAAATCCTTGTCAATGGCATCAAATTTGATACCTGAAATAAGGTCCTGCTTCTCTCCACGGGCAACTGCAATTTGATATCCATTTGCACGGTAGGTATCGGTGACTGTATGCATGTCTCTGTCAATATGGCCGAGAGCAGAGTACTTCCGTGGAAGCGTTATGCCAAATTCATTGGCAGCCTTCCAGAACTGTTGGTTGATGCTGAACAGGAACGTGTCCTGTTCCATGCTGTCATTCTTGAACCACTGACTGGCTGAGATCTTCTTTGTTTGTCTTGGCATGATACTACCACTCCTGGTTTGGGTTTGGAACGAATTTGTCGCCGTAGTCTTTCGCAATCATCTTCCGCAGCTTCTGAGCCATGATGTACTGTTCCACTGCATCGGATAACGCATGGTGTGGTCCGTTGCAATTCAATTCGCTGTGCTGGTATCCGAACAAGTCTCCGATGGCGCGGATGTCATAGTCATAGTAGTTGAACGTCTCAGGCATCGCCAACATACCGCCGTTGATTTGTTGAAGGCAAACATGATCGCTGGCTGCATAGTAGCACCAGATCCTGGTCACGTTGTCTTCACCTTTGTCCTCGGCACGTACAGAATCAATAGATTCCGTAAGACCTTTGGCAATGGCATTGAGTTTGCCGACTACGGTAACGTCTGGTTCGTTGCCATTTTCCCATTCACCCTTGTTATTTCTGAGCAAAAACGTCTGATCAAAATCTACATTGAAAACAGCAGACGGATGTTCCAGCAGATCCACGAGCTTATCTACAGTACCCTTCCTATGTTCCTTACCAGCTACTGCTGTGCCTGTGATATGTGCATACACATGAGATAACATCCATGCTTGCTGCTCCTTTTCAGCATCAGTCTTCGGATGGAAGGTATCAAAGAAGACCTTGGATTTGAAGAAGTCACGATTGATGCCATAGAAGTTCACGCGGCCTTGGTTGCCTACAACAACGGCACCGATGCTGATGAAGTGTGTTCCTGCATTTCCCTGGTCCACGAACTCGCAGTCGATGTGAATATCGACAACGTGGTCAGGTCGTGTCCAGGGGTTGATCGTTGGTTTATTGCTCATTTCTCAGCCTCCACATTCTGGACGTATCCAGGGGTTGATCGTTGGTGTTTCGCTCATTTACCGACCTCGTGAACTACCCAAGATACATAAGTATCCTATAGGCTCCTCGTTATCATCCAACAGTCTGTTGACTGAAGGCTTTCGAGTTAGTACGTTGTTTATCCGCCGGAGTTGTACTCCAACCGTACCCAGCCATGAGAACTAATACATAGACCTTCACCACCGGTATCTAGACTCTGTCCAACACAGAAGCTTTGTCTGGACCTGCTCTTTGATTTGAACCTTGGAAATTGAGATGTCTTCTTGAAGAAGCATTGATATGCCTGTTCCAAATCACAAATGCTTTTCTGCAACGACCATGCATCAGCTTCTGCAAGCCAAGGATTCTGATGTTTCAACATTGGAAGCACGGACATGAGTTCATAACCACTCTGATTCCAACCAGTTTCCTTGTACATGTACACCTTGAGTTCCAGGCACCAGTTCCAAACAAAACGACAGCACCCAAAGTTCTTTTCAAAAAATTCCACCTGAACTGGAGTCGGTTCCAACCTGACTACATTGGCTACTTCTCGATATGTTTTCTCTTTCAGCGGTTTGACCCTAGTACAAGTCTCCTTCCATAGTTCACGAAGTACTTACTGTACATAACAAACACTCAGATTACTTCACATAGCCAGGCTGGTTGACCTGCATCTATCTCAACCTAGGACCTCATATGTTGCTTGGAAATTTCTGGAGAACTTGCTTACGAACTCGGTTAGTTCCTTGTATTTCTTCAAGACGTTATCACGGTCGTTGAGTACCTGTTGCAGTTGCTGATTGGTCTGATCCAATTCATCCTCTGCTTCCGCTGCAGCCGCCTTCTGAATTTTACGGACCAGCAGATTCCAGTTCTCGCGCTTGACCACACCCTTGTGCTCGCGTCGGAACGGCCACGGTGCCAGATCCACTTGTGTCTTAACAATCTCAGGCAAAGGCTCTGCCTTTTTCACAGGTACTGGCAACGGTTTTGCCGTGGACTTGACTTCAAATTTTGAAACCGAAACCTGGGCTGTGACAATGACGGCCTTTTCAGAACCGATGCCGTTCAGCCGTTTCAGCTTCTTCTTTTTCTTTCCCAGCTTCAATGACTTTACAGCAAGTCCAGTACGGGTACTGGTGGTTGCCGACGATGCCTGTACTTTGTTCTTGGAAGAAAGCTTCAGCTTCAATGTCTTTCTCTTTTTCAAATCCAACATCGTTATCAAGCTCCGATCATAAGAAGTGTGGAGTACTCTGGAACACTTACAAGCTCTTCGTATACTTTACTCATTACTCTCCTGGTGTGAATGTCGCTGGAACGATCTCTGTACTTACGCACCCGTACAATTTGGCCAGCAAACCGAGTGTATCTGGTTCCTGGCATGTACAACTTCAATCTTCCATATGCGTTTCGTTCACGCTGTCTGGTGTCTGTATTTGACATGATAATGCCCCTCTAAAATCTCTTCTTTTCCCTGTGTTTGATTTCGTCTGTCTGTTTGGATTGTCTGTTTTCAACGGAACAGGCTTTGTCATGGCGCCGACTGCGTATCCCATCTTCTTCATGGCGCCTGTAAATGTGCTGGACACCTTCACCTTGTACGAAGGTTGTGGATCTCTGCCATCCAAGCCGAAGAACCGCGTAACCAGTGCATTCTCTGTTTGATTCAAACAACTCAATGCCTTGCCCACATCCAATCTTCGGTCTTGTTCTGGATCCACTTCAACCGCCACTAGTTCGGGTTTCGGTGCATCAACTCTATTGTTCGGCGTATCGTCAATGTAGACAGTAGGTGGTTCAGAAATAACATCTCTACCATCTGCACGTGCTTTCTTGTTTCGTTTGCGAATCAAGTCCAAACGCAACAGATCGTCTTGAGATATCAATGCTGCCATGTGACCTTTGATGAAAGCCTGGGCATGCCACATCACCGAAGCACCCTTAGATGGATCAAACGATTGCAGGGATTTGATCAGACCAACACATCCAACACTCACGAACTCGTCCATCTCCACGGTCTTGTGATGATGCTTTGCCACGTTACGGTAGTAGGTTGAGAACTTGATAATCAACCGGAGATTTGTTTCAACCAGTTGCTGTGCGGCTTTTATGTTTCCAGCCTGTGCTGCAACAGCCAATTCAATTTGCTGTTCTTTTGAAAGCGGAACCGCCTTAGCCAGACGGTTCATCCTCATGCTTAACGTAAGCACTGCCGTAGTCGCCTACAGCTTATTCGTCGTCGTCCTGATCAACGGCGTCTTCGTCATCCTCAGGGGATTCTTCTTGTTCCTCGTCTTCCTCGACATCCAAAGCATCGTCATCGTCGGAATCGTCGGAATCGTCTGAATCGTCACTATATGCTGGATCTGCATTGTCTTCGTCTTCGTCTTCGTCTTCGTCTTCGTAATCTGAAATGGAAGTGCTTTCGGATTCGGAATAGATAGCCGGTTCCAGAAGGACCCATTCAGCCATCTTCGTGAACCATGCCGCAAGCTCTTCGCGGGTCCCGGTAACGGGAGTGATGCTGTCTGCCGCGGCAAGCTCTGGGGAGGGAACGACAAAGAATCCATGAACGCTGTTTTCGATCAGCTTCAGATCATCGAAGGAATCATTGATGTCTTCAACCGTCAATTCATCTTCAACGGAATCCAGGTATGTTTGAATTGCCTGAAGTTCGGGAATCACGACGGTCTTGTACAGCCACTTCGGATACATCTTGTCCGTAACCAAATACTCAAGAATCTCCTTGTCGATGAGAAGATGCGAAGACTCATCTGGAACAGGCACAGTAAACGTGAACTCTTCCACGGATCCGGTGAAGTCGTCTGTGGTGAAGTATTCGTTTACGGTGGCACGGTACCCGACATTGGCATGATTAGTGGGACCTGCACCAACGTGCTTGGCACGTTCGGCTTTGTATTCGGCTTCGGTAAGCTTGGTGACAGTTGATGTCTTCTTTACCCGACCACGTACACTGAGAAGGCCAATCCTCAATTCCGATTCAGCCGCCGAAAGTTCTTCGACTGTTTCAGCCAAATGCGTACGCAATCGGAATAGCGCCACGGCCCGAGAGAATGCCTTGTCATAACGAACACCTGGGGGTGTGAGACTGATGCCAACTGCAATCTGACCAGTAGCCTTGTTCAGATGCGTTGCCATTGCCAGGATTCCTGAATCTCCGGAACGTGCCTGAGTGACGTCTCCGAAATATCGGAAGCTGGCAGGCACAGCGGCATTGGTAGCAGTGGTGGTAGTGTCGGGCATATTCATCTCCTGTGTTTTGGTCTTGGTTTCGGTATTGTGTTCGGTAGTGTGTTCGGTTATGTATGTGGCAGAATCAAATTCGCAGTAGCGTTTATGCAGTTCGTTGAGAAGTGCTGCCGTGATGGTTATGGAGTTGTCCGGTATCACCGAATCGGTGAAGCAGTATGGACATGTTGCCGTTTCCTGACCATCAGCTTCATCTACGTATTCCTGATCCTGTATCTCGGATGCGGCATACATGGTCATGCAATCGAAGCATCCAACTCGATCTGATGCCTCAATTGCAGACCTATTCTTGAAACTAAATCCATGAATCCGAGTGAGTTCGTCTTCGGTCATGATACTACTCATTGGTTAATCCTTTTGAGATTCCTGCGTACACCCTCTGACGAGGATAATTTAGCAGGCGCAACCCGCCGATCCGACGGTGTTTTTTGGTTTCAAATGATAGTTGATCTTGAAGGTTCTTGGTTTCAGTCTCCAAGGCCTAGCCGTTCCTGTTCCAACTGCAATCATACAATCCGATGCATTATCGTCAGCGTTGGCTGTATGATTACACAACGGATTCAGGCAGTGGAATACCGCTTGACTCTTGCGGTTTCGTTTATCAATCAAGTAACATTGACTGCACATCTGCGATGTATGCGGTGCAGGTACCTTCCTGAATTCTCCTCCTCGTTTCAACAGTTTCTGTTCAGTTCTGACTTTCAGTTTGCCAATGCCTACACGAAGTAGTGCTTTGTTGAGTCCTGACTTAGCAGCTACATTCTTACCAGGTACTGCAACTGTGCCCTTTGCACTCCGGGTCATGTTCTTTATCTGTGTATCTTCAAAACAAACCACTTTACATTGAGCCAACCGATGACTAGTCTGCTCCACGAAATCCTGTCTAGCGAAGCGGACACGTTGATGAGCGCGCTGTAACTTAACCTTTGCCTTTACATAGTTCCTGGAACCAGATTCCCGACGTGCGAGTTTCTTCTGGTACCTTATGACTTTCAATTCTTTCAGTTTCAGCCTTTCATTGAACTCCTTACCAAACACCTCGTGAGTTCCGTCTCCGTACGAAACTGTTACAGGTTGAACCACACCTACATCAACCCCACAGATCTCGTGTGGAAAATTAAACTCAGTTTTCTTGTGTACCGGAACTCTGGCCAATATACTTCCATACCACTTGCCTGCATCTAAAGAAACTGTAACGGACTGAATGGTTTTGTGAGTAAGGAGTAAGTCTTCTCTAAGCCCATGGCAACGAACCCACCTATCAACAGTCGGAACTCCAGGGAGTTGTAGACCTCCGTTGCCCAATACATCCAAACGCATACGTTGACTGAATCTGAAACTGTCTCGGTTACCTCGTTTATGAAACCTAGGGAATCTCCCGCATCCTTTGTAGAAATTTGTAAAAGCCGTTGCCAGATCTTTTAACGATTGCTGAAGCACTGGGTTGTCCCCTGCATACAGCCATTCAAAACCTTCCATGTTCTTCAGTACAGTCAGCAATCTGTTCATGTCAAAGTGCGACATTGACCGCTTGCCAGTTCGCTTATGCACTTGAATCAATTTAGCTATTGCCTTCTGATTCCGTTCTCTTGTCAGTTTCTGCTGTTTGGTCAGCTTCCTAGGTTTCCTAGTAACTTCAAACTTCTTCGCCAACTTCGCCTTCGCAGGTTCCAGATAACGGTACCATTCAACCTGAACCTGAAGAAAGAAATTGTAAACAAACCTGGCATTGTTCATGTTCAAGAGGAACCACTGCTCAATTCCGTGATTAGGACATAGTCTGACTTTGTTCGCAACTAGTTCGTAATCAAGTTCTGCCACCGGCATTGATTCCTCCTTTCATTTTCTCAATGTCCTAACTCGTGTTGCGGGATTTTTCTCTCGGTAGCATTTTAGAATAGGTTTCAAATTTCCTCCATATTTCTTAACGTATGTCTGTAGAGCCTCGTGTAGCAATTTTATTCTATTATGCATCTCCACACTTGCTTGCAACGCCAATTCAGCATTCTCCAGTGCCGTCCTGGTAGCTGTTGAATCCACCGTGATTCCCAGTGCAGCCAACATCTGCCAGAGCATATATCCGTTTACAGAACCGATCACTCCGGTCTTCTGCAATGCCCTGAAGTTTGACGTTACTTCTTCGAACCTGTGACTGATCAAGTTGTTGACCGTGCGCTCGCCAAGGAACTGTTTCAAGAACATGATATCGAAACCAATATTGGTCCCTATTGCCACGTATCCAGGTTTCAAAGTGGTTGATGCCTCAACGTCCGTAGGAGCATCCAAGAATTCAAGAATCTGTTTCCTTGCCGTTTCAGCATCTACCCAGGATAAGGACTTACGGAGATCCATGCCAGTATTTTCCAGCGAACCAGAGGTTACGTGGAAGGTATTGTGCCGTATACGAACATGCAGATCATCCAAACGTTGGAAGTTCGCTGTTGTCTTGATCATTGCCACACTCAATAGACTATGACATGTGGAATCGAACCCTCCAGTATGCAAATCAACGATAATGTACTTCACCCGAAAACCCCCAAATCGGTTTTGTCCACGTCACCAAGACGTTTGACCTCCCAATACAGGTACTGCATTGCCCGCTTCCCCAGTTGCCGTATGCGCTCGCGACTTACGCCACGTTCCCTTGCAATGTCAGCATACGTCTTCGGTGTTCCAGTATCCAATCCGTAGTAGTCGCGAATCAGCTTCGAATCCATAGGCTTAAGCCTGGAAAGAACTTTTGGAATGACAGACGTTAGTTCAGAAACAAATTGATCTTGGTCTGGTTCGGCAGCCAAGCAATCGATGTACGTAGTTTTGCCAGAGAGATCGTGAGGAGACGGAGAATCCAACGATACCATGTCAGCTTCGGTCTCTATCTTGAGTGCTTTGAGTCCGTGTCGTTTGACCATGCCGTGCTCAACAGCATTTTTAGGTAACGACTCGAGGAATTCCTTCTTGATTTTGCTCCGGTGACGTTCCGGCACAACTACGGTATGGACATGCTCGGTAAGATATGCATTTTGACGTTGCCGGATCCACCACACAGCATACGTTATGAACTTGTATCTACGATCAGGATCAAAATCTTCGGCAGCACGTACAATACCAAAACAACCTTCGTCGAACACATCCCAGAAATGGGAGTGGGTCGTGCTGATCAACGAACATGTCATCTTGAAAATGAATTTGAGGTTGTACTGTATAAGTTTTGATACGGCCCGTTCGTTTCCGGACTGATACAACCTTATCAGTTCCAGAACTTCTTCCCTTGACAAAATGCTGTGATCGAACATGCGGTTCCGTGTACCGTAGCTTCCGAATTTTGGATCAAAATATTTGCCTGCAACTATCTTCTTAGCAGCCAAAATAACATCCCCTCTGTAGTATATGGACAATGAAAAGGGGCGGTGATACACATAGAAACCTATCACCGCCCCAGGAGAGTACTATACTCAGTGTAGTTACTTACTCGTCCGAAGCCAAGTCATCGGATTCGTCTGCATCGTCGTCACCATCGCCGTCATTGAGCCTGCGTTCAAGCTCTTCGTCAGAAACAACTGCACCATCTGCATCATCCTCGTCACTGTTCTCGTCTGATTCTTCCTCTGTTGGTCCAGTACCAGCTACGGCCTGGATGTTGGGGGAGACAACGAGATCATCTCCGACGCGGCTGTTCTCTTCTGCCTGGTGGTTATCGAATGGGATCGTCGAAAACGCTCCGTACTGCTTGGTGTATGCATCGGCAATCGAAACCGCCAACGACATGCCTTCCAGGTAGATCTTCAACGAATCCGCACTGTCCCTGTCGGTATTGTACACACGACCGTCGCGAGCTTCGGCTACGGCGATGAGATCGGGGAACAGAATCACGTGTGAGACCGTGTCCGTAACCCAGATCTTGATTCCAACCACTCCGTATTCGACCTTGGAAATGGACTTGATCCTGGTGCTGACTGCAATGGGATCGGACTCCACGTAGAAAGGATCGATGGGAGCGCGCTCGTAGTTGTCGGCAGTAACACCGCTGAACAGCGACGGAAGACGACGGATCTGGAGTACGTTCTGAACCGGCTCCTTGTCCACGATTTCCTGAAGCTCGATGTTTTGCTTCTTCGCCTCTGCGAGTTCGGTGCGAGCGGCCTTGCCCTTGGCGATCTTCTCGTTCAAAAGCACGCGAACAGGAAGCAGATGGGCTTGGATATCCTCCAACCGCTTCAGCGTCTTCTTCGGAGGATTGTCGCTCTCCTCCAGTTCGCGGATGTGGGACTTGATCGTTACGCTCAGTTCCCTGTACGCTTCCGGATTCGCAGGAGCGACGGTCTCTTCGGAAACTGCGATATTCTCTGTCGTAGCCATTTTCATTTTCTCCAATGTGTGTTGATTGCAAACGCGTTTGTCTCACCGGTACAAGTCAACAGATCGCGACTCCGTTGACGTTTCTTCTGCTACTGTTCGGTAGCGGAATTTGTATTGAATGTTATCTAGATATACTAGATGAAGCGGGCATTGTTCATATTCAAGAGGAACCACTGTGCAGTCAACTGGTTCGGATACAACCTGACTTTATTCGCAGCTAGTTTGTAATCTGCTGTAGTTGGCATTGGCTCCTCCCTTCCACCAATTGTTTACGGTTTCTATGGTAGACAAGAATCGTCCACTTCAACTTCTCCACGAAGGTAACGTTCGTACTCCTCCTCCGATACAGAAGAATGTACGAAGATATCGTCAACGGAAAGTTCTTCAACGTCACCTGTATCTATACCTGTACCTGTACCTGTGACGTGGTTCTGTGTATCACGAATACGGTCAGTACCAAAAACAGTTACGGCATCTGTATCTGGCACAGGTTGATCAAGCACTGGCTTGCGGATGTAATCCGTGCATTCTCGATTCAGTTCATAACCAACACGGATCCAGTCGGTCTTGTCGATTCCGTTGTGGGCGTTGTATTTCACGTGTCGTTCCGCATCGGCTTGGTACGGAAATGCAGATACGATCTTGAGCCAACGCTTTTGCTGAACGGCCACGGACTTCAGATACTCCGTCAACTCCAGGTATTTGGTTTCCCTGGTAAACAACAAAACCACGTCACAGCTATTTAGAGCCACATCTGCGACTGCATCCTGAATCAGATGGAACGGAGTCTCTACATCGGAACGCACGCTGACTTTTTCGTATTCGTTTCCATTTACCGCCCATGCCGTGCGTGTCCGTTGCAACGTTGCATTGACGATAACACCAGACTGTTCCAGGTCGTCGATGCGATTACGCCAAAGTTGATGCCACCACAAACTGCTTTGCTGTGTTGGTACGTCCACGTATGCGCGAACCATTGCAACGTCCCAACCATGTTCCTTCGCCAGAGCAACCGTGAGCTTTGCAGGATTCAGATTCGGAAGTTGCTGGTCGAATGCGAACTTGCTGGCACGCAACCACCACTGCAGATCAATGAACGAAATAACACGAGGTTGTTCTGGGGCTACCACTGATGCTCTCCTTGTAATTTTGAACAGATCTCAATCACCGATAAAGTTTTACGGTTTCTGCCGAAAATTTCACGATTTCAATTTCGCATGCTCACCAAGTGCTTCGGCCCAACCACTGACACCGAAAGTGAACACCGCTCCTGCTGATGCCGTGAAATTCAATTCCTTGTCCATGAAGGAAACAGCTCCAGATTGTACAGTGACTGTGAATCCACGCCGCTCGAATTCCGAAATAGCTTCCCACATAACGTCATCCCAACTCGATGCATCAAGATACCGGCGGGCTTGATCAGTTGGCATCAACACACCCGTAGCTTTCGTCAAGCTTACGGCCACATGAATTTCCTGTTCAACCAGTTCCACGATATACTGTGCTTTGGATTTTTGATATGCTGATTTTGCAACTTCAAGATTCAATTCTTCGATCATTTTCAATTCCTTTCTTTCATGCAAATTGTTTACGGTTTCTACAGAAACCAGTAGAAAATTCGGTTGCCTATCCCAGACAACAGAATGGCACCGATTACTGTAACCAGTGCCCGTAGTATCAGCTATTTATCAGGAAAAATGTGGTTTGAACTCAGCTTTTTCGTTGTGCTTTCGTCGGTGCATGAACTGGATTACTGGACTTTTCGTTGAAAAGCGCTCGGGCATAACCACGTGCTTGCAGTTTCTCATCCTGGAACATCTTCATGAGAAGATCTGGTTTCGTTGGTAGTTTGTGGTCCTTCAACCACTTGCGAACATGCCGATCCTGAGGCACGATATCCTGAAATAGGAAATCTCGAACAAACATTCCCAGAACCTTGGGAAGCGGTTTCTTGAAACTCGTGTTAAGAAACATTCCAGCACAGATGGATCCATGTGCCCTTGCATGAATTTGCCGTACCACGATTATCAATGCAGCTTGATACAGGTTATACCTGTGGTTGGTATCGGTAATATCAAACAAGTCATCAAATGCAGATCTAGATGATCTTGCTGTATTCCTGGCTGCTGTCAAATACTTCACCTGCCAATCAAGCGGAGACATAGCCACAATATCACGAACATTCAAATCATACAGATCCATATCACCCAGGATTTTGAGAGCATTTGATTGGACCGTTTGGCGTCTACCGATTTTCCAAGGGCCTGACATAACGCACAAAATGAAAGCTACACTTGGTCTGTGAATCCTCAACCACTTCACTTCACGGTCTGGTACAGGAACGATGCCTTCAGCGGTGAAGATCTCTTTCAACGTCTTGGTCACAGTTTCCTCCCAACGATTTCACTCGATCTCTTTTTCGGTGCTTTGCCGGATCTAAGGACGTATTCGAATATGTAGGCTTGGATCTCGTTGGCCTTCTCACCAGGATACCGTCCGGCGATGAAAGTCAGAACGCACATCAACGTCAATCTGGATTTGCCTATGGGACGGCCTTGTCCATCTCGGATGGTTTTGGCCAAAACTTTGAACAGGGCATTGTGTTCGGGAATCAAATCCAATGTGGTTGTTACATCACCACCGCGGATCAACTTGTGTTTCTTTTTGAAAGTGACAGCGGCCACTCTGGTAGCCAGATCCAAGAGGTTTGCAACTACAGCATTGACGTTCTCCGGAGTTGCAACAGTAGCGGCATATTCCATGGCCAGATCCTTGGCATTGGCTTTATCTTCTTTCTTGGAAGCCATGGAATTTGCGATCTTATGCACGATTTGATGACATCCGCATAACAATGCCAAGTTCACTCGGGCATTGAGTATTTGTGGATCTCCACCACCGGCCTGGGGATCTTTATGGTGGATCTGGAGGTCAAGAGATTTGGATTTTCTCCGTAGACATGCTTCGCAGATGAAGTGCGTTTTGCCTTCCAACTCCTTCAGCGGTGCGCCTCTGTATTCTGCGGACTTGCTGCTCATGCTCGCCTCTTCAACAGTTCATGGTTCTGCTGGTTTGTGGCGTCGTCATCTCCTGGACCCAGTACGATGGTTTCGTGGTCTGGATCGCACTCAAGCAGATACTGTCGGAAGTACTTCAACACCTCATCCGAGGAAGCTGCATTGGCCTGAAACCTGCACATGGTATTGTTGGGGTTGGATCGGTACAACATCACCGCCATGTGGTCGTTACCAGATTCAGTACCGATGTCAATGATTGCGTATCGTTGCAACCTGAACCTGTAATCACGCCATAGTTCCTTTTCATAGGAAAGGAGATTTAGTTTCTTGGCGGCATCACCGGCATCTTGTTCTTCAAATGTTGTCTGGAGTTCAAGGGTCTTGGAGCGTCGTGGCGAGTAGTTGAAATCCAGGACGTGGGCGCATGTGAGATACGTTGGCATTGTTACAGATTTCCTAGTGAGTAATTAGTATCCTGAATGAAGCTGGATTCGTCTCTACCCTTCCCAGTTGTACCATGCGTTTTCATGCACCCGTTGCTGTCCATATACGAACCTGTTACAGTGTAAGGAGCGTGACCTTGTGCCGTGGCCGTACGACCAACCCCATTCACGAACACTTCAGATTCACGAACGAGAACAGCATTTTCTTTCTCTGTCATTTCACTTCTCCTGTTTCGTTGTCCACACACGAACCTCTTCGCCTGGATAGAAGTCATGATGGACGATTACGTTTTCCGGATTCTGTTTGAACAGATCACGGACACCGTCAGCCCATGCCTTCTGCTCTTCAGCATCTAGGTTAGTTTTCAGTTCAATGTATGACTTGCTGCGTAAGATTCTTGGGAGTCCTCCGCTCATTTCATCCATCCTTTGTGTGACTCGGCCACTTCAAAGTCTGTTTCAAGAAGTCAGCGGCCTTCGCTGCATCTGCACACTGAGCTTTGGTCGCACCGTATGTTGTGAGGTGTTGCTTACCTGTAACAGGATCGTATGCGAACACGATCACTTCAGGGTAGTTGTACTGTTGGCTGATTTGCTTTGCAGCAGTGACAGGAATGTGCTTTGGCTTGTTCATCTCACGCAACCTTTCCGCTGACCAATGTAGCCAGTACTGAATTGGAGCAGTTGTCTTCCAGGTGCCCGCGTCCGTTCTTAACGACAACGTACAGATCACCTATTACTTTCAAAACAACATCAGAAACGAACGTGGCATGTTGATGGTCCATTGCTTCTCTGACGTTTTTTGCTGTGCTTGGTCCAGTCAAGTCGATGCAGTACAGGTACTGCGATGATTGGTCATACCAATTCCAAAACTTATCTGGTGTATTTGATCGTACGCACACGACTCTGTCCATCCGACCGTCTGATGTCGGGACATCGAAACAGGCGTTCTCCTTGAACTCTTCACCAACATCAATAACGCGCTTCTTTTCTTGCCTGGAACTTGTCAAAGGCTTCTCTCCAGGCATCGGCCAACGTTCGGGCTTAATCCCGTGCGCGGCTGTCTGTTGCATCCATACAGCATCTTCGACGGTCATGTTCCCGTGTTGCCGAATCTTCTCAAGACACACTGTCAGGAATTCGATTCTCTTTTCCTGCGAATCGATAACACTTAAGAGGTCATGGATGTCGCATGCTTCTTCAGTAAAAGTTTCACGATCAAGACCTTGGATCGTCGGCCAAGAAGCGCGAATCACATTTACTGTTTTCTTGTCTTCGGCTGTCATACTTCACGCTCCCCGGTGAGCCATATCTTGAAAAGAGTTTCACCTGTTTTGACATCGGTGAGCCTGTGCAGTCCGAGCCCTTGTACAGTATCAAAACCTTCGAAGTCAACCACGCCATCCAGGTCCTCACGCGTTATTCCAGGAAACGTTGCTTCGAGCGAAGTGAATACTTGTTCCAAGCCAACTACGAGGTTGTCCCTGTGGACTGAAATTGCGAGGCTACCCAGTAGATCAGCCTGAACTTCCCACATATCTTTAACGTTCATCACAATACACCCTGCACGTTCGATGATGTCTAGACCATCTAGTGTGCAAGAGCACAGATGAACCTTGCCTGTGTTGTCTGCACGGAAGAACTTTCCGTCAGGAAGGCCATTGATGCGAACGCGCTTGCCAGTATCTAGGGCTTGCATTGCATTCTGAAAACTCGTTGAGATGTAAGGAAAAACGAACATTGCAACCTCTCAGTGTGTTATTGATCCCACTTGTATCCGATTGGCATGTACTTCCAGTCATAGCAGAACACAGCTTCCAAGGTAGCTTGGTAAGTGCGTGCCGCGCCTCCTTCCACACCGTCATCTTCTATGGCGTCGAACACAGGAGGGTTTGTACTTACACACATGATTTGTACATGTTTGTTACGTGTGCCATGCCTCTTCAGATCGCGGTGCTCTGGTAGGAAGACACGACATGTGCCTCCAGGTTCGAGGAGGTCAAGGATCTCATGCAACCTGAACTTGTCAGTGCCGATCATTGAATTGTTGCGGCGAGGACTTGCAGGCGTGTGACTCTCTGGCCGCAAGTCAAGATGTTGAACCGACCATCCTTCGTGTCGCGGAACATCTCCACTGATTCGCGCAGGTAATAACGCTCGCCCTGAAGTGTTGCGTAAAAGATGATGAAACCATTTTTCACACGTTGGTTCTTTCTGAACTCCTGGACTGTCCAACCAAGGACGTCACATGCCTGCTTGCGTGACACGAAGTTGTCAACAGGTAGGCTGCTGATTGCACCGACTTCATGCGCAGTCACGTATTCTGCGATCTTCCTGGCGTTGTCCATGTCCAACCAGTACTTCCCACACTTGCACAGATCACGTGTGATACCTGGTACTGTTATTTCTCCAAGAAGAAGGCTTTGAGCTTGAACGCTACCTTTGGTCTTCTTGGTTCGCTTGCCACATTCCGAGCATATCATTTCAAATCTCCAATGTTTTGACTTTAAGTTTTCGATTCACATCAAGCATACGCGACTTAACAGTCGTCTCGAACAATTCCCACAACGTCTTCACTTTCAGTGGTGAACAGTCGAGCTTGTCAGCGACTGCGAAGCGGTCTGTTTCAGACAAGAGCAGAACATGATGCAAGTCAAGTTCCGTACCGCGCTCAGACTTCAACTGTGCTATCAAACGGCACGCTGCTGTTGAGTACGAAGCCGAAGGTCGGACTGAGCGGTCTTCTCCTGAACCGCATACGGATTGGTCCTCTCCACAATTACTGCACTTGCTCATTTCACACCATCGCCTTCCATCTTGTCGATTTCGTTTTGTGCGTTGGCGGCATTGTGCATATCAACACGGTAACAGTTGGCCCAGTAAACGGCCATACCGTTTTCATTGCGAACAGACCGCATTGAATCGTCTTCCGCAGCTTTCAGGTAGCCGCGAAGACGTGATTGCCAAAGCCACAGGTTCGATTGGTCACCGTGGAACGTTTGTTTCTTGGCTTGTGCTGTGGATGTTTCAGCATCATGGGCATCCGAACACCTGACAACAATAACACCCAAAGTAATCGAAGCCACTGCTACAATTGCGAGTTTGTCCATTGCCATATCAGTCCTCCTCAGTCTCGGATTCGCCATTACCGTCGTCTTCTTGGTCATCGTTTTCTGTACGGTTGAAAATGGCCTCAACCAAGTCGTCGAGGTTTTCAAAATCCGATGTATCATCTTCGCTGAAATCGATTCCGTAACGTAGACCGGCCCAGTTCAGCAATGCTCGGACATCTCCTTCGTCTCCGCTGCAATCTCCACGGAGTTCGGAATCCAATCCGACGTCATCATCATCGGGATCGGCCTGGAAGTGTTTGTAAACCTTTGCAATTACCTGTGTTCCAATTTCTTCTCTGGTCATTTCACATCTCCTTGTTTGTGTTAAGTTGAAACTGCGGCGGATCAACAACCACAAAAGATCGTAATCTCTTACCAACCCACAAAACACCTCGGTATAAGTGCTTGTGTTATCCAGGACCTACCCAGACCGCAGATATGTCATTCAGTCAGCGCCAAATCTCCGATTCTGGATCGGAGTGCTGTGATTCTGTCGTCCAGGTTCAGTCGAAGTTTCATTGCATCACGGTATTCGGTAACGACATCTATCATGCCCTGCATGTAAACCAGTACCAGACATTCGTATGCTTCAGTCTTGTGATAATCAAATTCCTCGGATTCGGGAATGTAGACGATCATGCCGCGGTCACGGAAACCATCAATGTGTTCCTGCCTGAAAACTCCCATGGTCATATCAAATGGAAAATCTGCACGGCGCATGAAGAGTTCTTCTTGAGAAGACGGATAGAGCACTTGGTTGCTGAATACAAGCATGATATCGTTGGTCTGCAACCAGGCATAACGATCTGGAGATTCAGGATGAACTTGTCTGGGATCATCACGGTCCAATCCGAAATCACGGGTCATGCGATACAACTTGAACTTGCCCAGGGCATCGAACTTTTTCTGATCCAATTTGCTGTTGTCGTTGGTCATTTCAATCATCCTTTCTAGTACATGAGAGATTCATCATTTTTCTTCTTACTCACCCTTCGCACCATGGGACGAGGACAAGTAACAAGTCCGTGACGTGCCTGCACTCTGGACATGAACGGCAAGAATTCTTCCGGTTTCTTTGCATGGTCCAGTACGTTGATCATGGTCATCTTCGCCGCGGATCCCGCTGACAATGCCGTCATGAATCTGGACCAGGATTCAACTTCGAGTTCAACTAGTACTTTCATCGCACAGCACCAACGAAATCAATAGCACTGGTCAAGGCGATGATGAATGGATCAATCCCGTGTTTGAAAATACGCACTGCACGACGCCAGATATTGTTCTGGTAATCGTAGAAGACTTTCAAAGTCATTATCGTTTCTCCTGTACATTGTGTATGGTTACACTGTTGGTTTGTGAGTCATCGGCATAGCCTATTAAATCATGGTACTGTATTCCCTATACTAAAGATAGAAAATACTGGGCTAATCCAAGACTGACTCAGCCTACGGTTGATCGTGATAGAAAGACTTCGTGATCTTGATGTTATGTTCCCAAAACGTGCCAGTCACAGCAGCAATCTTTTTCGTTTTCCCATCAGGTCCGTATGTTGTCATCTTACAGGACATCTTGTTGTTGAAGAGATTCCGCATATCCCACAACAGCCACAGATTGACATGGATGTGTGCCAGCAGTAATCTAGTCCGTCTCTTGATTTCATCTTTCATACTTCGCCTACCTTCCATAGATCACAAAGTGATTGGTTCTTGCGACTTAACTTATCAATACAACCACACATGTGGCAGGTCTGGGAAGTAAAACTTGGGTTGACTAGAACCAACCTACCTCCGTAACGTTGTGTTTTATATGCTAGGAATGTGGTGAGTTGTCCAGATCCCATTCGTAATAGTTCACGGTTCAAACCACTCTTCGCCTTCACTGACTTGCCAGGCTTCTCCGCAGTACCTTTCGCGGATCTGGTCATATTCCTTAGATTCAAATCCTCCATCACTACTGTTTCGTACTTACGCGCTAAGGTGTTACTCAGTTTGTGATTGAAGTCCTTTCGTACGAACTTCTCACGTTGATATGCACGTTGAACACGGATACGTGCTTTCTTCTGTCTCTTAGATCCTTTCATCTTCCTAGCTACACGACGTTGGTATCGTTTCCTCTTAACTTCCATGGTTTTCAACCTGTTCTGAACAATCTTACCGACGAAATACGAACGGCCTTTGTCATCCACTATAGTGGCTGGATGTGCTACACCGATATCAACCCCGCAACTACTTCCGAGGTTGACATGCTCTTCTGGGTAGTCAAGTTCTTCACGGTACATTATGCTGGCATAATACATCCCAGCTTCCTTGTAAACTGTTACTTGTTGAAGCTTATCCGCTGCTTGTGTTTCCAACCTCAAGCCACGGCACTTGACCCAACCGTGCTTACCTATACGTAGACCTTGACCTCCAGTGTCCATATCTTGAACTACTGTAAAACTCTGCCTACTTCGGTGTTTTGATTGGAACTTCGGAAATCCATTCTGTTTATTGAAGAACCTTTGGTAGGCTTGATCCAAATTGCTTATGCTTTTCTGAAGCGAGCAGGCATCAACTTCGCACAACCAAGGATTCTCCCGCTTCAACATAGGAAGTAGGCTAGACAAATCATAACGTGTATACATGTATCCTGTTTCATCATACATATACTTCTTGACATCTAAGCACCAATTGTATACGAACCGACAGCAACCGAAATTCTTTTCAAACAAAGTGATCTGTTCACCAGTCGGTTCAAGCCTAACTACGTTGGATGTTTCTCTCCAAGTCTTTTCAGAAACCGTCAGAGGTTTGATCACTGTATATTCTCCTTTCATATTTTAGTGTTCAGTTATTTTAGAATGACTCGTGACATACACAGATTTTGTGTATCCAAATTTGTTGCCGTGAACTTCACGCACACGTTTGAGAAACGTGGCAAGTGTATGCTTGTGTACATGCACGTTATTAGCATCAGACATGTAGCCTCCTGTAAACTATGAAATGCTTTGTATCGCGATCCACGTCTGTGGTACCAAGCCTTACAGTTATGTACTGTGACCCATTCATTGCTGAATTGAAGTCAACTATCGTGTAAACACAACCTGTCTTGAATTGCATATCAACTATCCCATCCGTCTCAGGAAGAGAGACGCATACTGCTTGGTCCTTGTGCATATCCACCTTGGAAAGTGTAGTCACATGAGACAGTTCGCCACCGTTCTTGAATTCGCGTGTGAGCATCTTCATAAATTTTCCGAATAGACCTCTCCTGTACAGCAACAGGATATTCCTGTACAAGAACCCTACAATAATGCATGCGCTGTACCTGTCCACCTTTCCATTGTCACGTGTGACATCGAACACGATGATACAGTATCCTTTTTCTTCGGATGATTTGTAGCGCATCGAAATGGCGAAGTTGTCTTTCTCCGCTTCGACCCTCTCGGCCTTCTTTGCCGTTGGATCACTACGCAGATCAAGCACTTGGAACGGTAACTGCTTGTTGCAATGCAACCGGAAACTCTCAGTGGCTTGTTCATGCAGTGATTCAGCGAACATGTCAATGTCAGGTTCAGGTAGTGAAAGAATCCATGCGAGGAAATTGTCGTGGTCCAATGTCTGTGCTTCGTCCTTCGGAGCCATGACAAGTGAGAACTTCCACTGCCTATGTCCGGTGGGACCGCGATACGACACAGCGGCACGTGCTGAATTGTCGATTGCGACAATGCACATCACGATCAACTCCTCTTGATCTGTAACGTAGCGCATCGACCACTTCGGCCCGAGTCCGTAGTTGATCTGCCGGGTAACGACATCGAAACGTCCGCGATCCTTCAACGTGAATTGCTTCAATCCCCAACCAGGGGCATCTTGGAAGAGGCGGGACAACGCCCGGATAAAAGGAAGGACTTGATGTGAGATCTGCAGCATTGTATTCTCCTTGACAGTAGTTGGTTACGTATTAGGTGTGAGTTTCAAACTGAGTTTGTTTTCGTTGTGCAGTCGGAGTTCTTGGCTAAACCACTCCACCTCCACAACATCCACATTCTGTGGTCGGAGTTCGTAGTTGTTGAACAGACGTTTCAACACAATGCCAAATCTTGATGCATCTGTTCCGGCGTAGTACCATGAAACAGCTTCGGCTCTGATCCGGTATTTGACACCGTCGTGCCATGGTACTTGGTCTGCGTAGGCGAAGCATTCTTCCAACGTCGAGGCCGTGGGTTTGTAGACATCCGCCGATCCAGGATGTTTCTTACCGCGATGGAATATCTCCAATTCCAAATCAATATAACGCTTCAACGGAAGCGTATTCACCCGACCTAGCGACCAACCAACATCGGACAAAATACTGGCATTCCCGTTCATTCTGCAGACCAAGGAGAGCGAGAGAGAGTTGGAATCTGCAACGTCTCATAGCCTTCGCGGATTACCTTGGCGAGATCGTGGACTCCGTGATTGTCAAGTTCACGATGGAACCAAATCAGATCATAGGGCTTGAGGTGACGTAGCCATGTCCCCGGCGACTTCAATCCGAAGTTGTTGATCAGGAAATTGTAGATCCGATCAAATCGGTCTGATTGATGTCCCTTGAAATACCAGATAACAGCTTTGAATTTCAAACGGTCGACCAGATAGTCTGCATACGTATGTCGCATTTCATCAGCAGCTTCCAACACCTCTTCCAGCATGGCATCGGTTGGCTTGGTCATTATGTCCAGACCTAATCCACGAGACAATCCGTATCCAAAGATTTGATCATGCACTTCTCGATAACGTACAGGGTCCATAATTCAGTCCTCCGAAGAAAGGAAAAACGGTGCTCCGAAACTCAGGAGCATTATCAAAGCCACCACTGAAACCACGACGATCTTCTGTACTTCTATGGCATCCATACCCATGATCATGGCCCTACTGCTTTCTTTGACTTACGAGATTTTCTTTCACGTTCCAGATTGGCTTGTAGATACTTCCTGACATCGATGCGGCAACCCATCTGTTCAATTCCAGATGCCTCTTCAACTACTTCGCTTTTCCTGTTCACCATGAGATAGGTGCGTTTGCCGTCTACCATCTCCACGTAGTATACGTGCATACCAAGTAACCTACGACCATGGATATCTGGTTTGATTGCATGATCGGTCAGGATATTGTCCAGCCAGAACCGGTTTCCAAGCTCGTTCACATAATCTGGTGGTTTGGAGGAATCGATCATGTCAACGATCCGTTGCTGAATCCAAGCGGGCCGTACCCTTCCAGAACGATAATGTAGGTAACATACCAATCCGAATGCCTGCGATCGTTGGCATAGAACGAGCACGTCAACTTCCGTACATCCACTGCATGGGTGGTAACCAGAGAGTACATGTTGTGCATATTGGCAATATCTTGCAACGACGAAACTTCGACTGTGGTCGCAAGAGAGTCTTCCCAGCTTCCCCGCTGTTGTCGGTACAAGACTTTCACCGACGGCTCTGGCTCTGGATCGGCATCGTAGTCTACTGAATAGAATTCAACCAAAATCAGATTTTCCAATTGACAGAAGTCTTTCGATTTCGCTGCAAAAGAAAGCAAACCAGTCTCGGCATCCTCGCACGTGGAGAAGCCATCCTTCGGATTCAGGATAACCCATTCGGTACTTGGCGTACTATAGCCGCACGGTTCAGTCAACGTGTCATTGACCAACTCTTTCCAGCGAAAACGTTTCACTAGTTTCATTTCAATTCTCCTTGCCTAGCATTGTCCAGTAGCTCTTCGCTCCCAGCCATTTAGCTAAGAGCTTGTTGCTTGCATTCACGACAACGTCTTTGGTTAACCACCCGCGTCGTGCTTGCATGACAGCCTGTTCCAACAACTTCACACGATCCTTCGGATTCTCTCCATGGAAATCGCTCGATACCACGAACCAGCATCCGAATCCACGAGCACGTTCAATCAACTGCTCAGGTAGATCCAAGCGATCACTCTGGCCGTTCACTTCCAATGCGATTCCGTAGTCAGCACATTTCACAAACACAGGATTCCACGTAACCATGGATTCCGGACGATAGCCTATGATCCGGTTCGTGGGATGGGCTATGATCGCAGGTACACCGAGTTCATGTACGGTTTCGATTGCTTGAAGCAAGCGTTCCGTTGGTTTGAAATCCTGCTTGTGGTGGATGGCGATGATAACATAGTCCAATGTCTTCAAGGTCTTGGCGTCGTAATCCAGTTCACCTTCCACGTTCACGTCAACCTCGGCACCGCACAGAACCCGTGCGCGTTTGTCCACGCCAGCCTTCTTGTATTTGGTCTTGCGAATGAACGAACGGATCCATGCATGATGCTTTGTAGCGGTTTCGGCATTCATACCACCGCCGGTACCTTGCGAGTGATTGCTGATCCCGAGGAACTTGTACCTGGACGTCAACAAATGCCGCACCAATGCTTCTACGCCAGCTTTTCCGTCGGATTCGGTTGTGTGGACATGGAAGTCTCCTTTAACCGACTTCATGGTCAAAAGAGACTCTAGTTCATTGGATTTAACGCGATTAAGATCGGCTCCAAGGTCGCGAAGTTCAGGATCCAGATAAGGAATACCGAGGTATTTGCACATCCTGGGTTCTGTTTCAAACCTCTTGATCTTCTTCGTGGCCAAGTCAGTTACTCCGTACTGATTCACCTTCAGTCCACGCTTCTTCGCCAACTCTCTGATCGCGACATTGTAGCGTGCTGGTCCGGTGAAATGCATGAGTGCACTTCCCCAACTCCGTGGGTTCACGAAATACAGATCCAACTTCCGTTGTTTTCCGGCAATGAGAATTTGCACTTCCGCTTTCTTCGTCCCTTCTCGGTCCATCAAACGAACTTGATCTGCAAATGTCTTTGCCGTTTCCACCACCGATTTCATAACACCAATATCGTCGGTGCCGATCAACACGTCCACGTCCCGGATGTCGGCACGGTACCTTCGGAAACTTCCAACCATTTCCAGTTGAGCCGAACCAATCACCTTGCGAATAGCTGCAAGGACTGGAGCGATGTTGTGCTCTATGACTGTGCGCGGTATGCGTTCGTTTACCGCGCCATGGTCCAGGTAAGCGGCAACGAGTTTTGGATCAACGATCTTATGTGCCTTGATCTTGGCATCGAGATCAGCGAGAGATGTTATCTTGTACTCCGTATACAACTTTTCCGCTGTTTTGATTCCGACACCTGGAATCCTTGTCAACTCGCTCACGGTAAACGGAGGGCCGTTGCCTTCGATCTCGCGAAGGCGCTTAGGGGTCTTGCCGGAAGCAATGACACGGAAGTGCTCTTGCATCGTGGCACCAATTCCCTTGACCGCTTCGATGCCTTCCAACGACTGATGCTGTTCCAGAGCTTGCAATGCCACTTGATAGGCAATGACGGAGTGACGGTTTACGTCTGGTGTGAACTGGAGATGCCAGTGCATCCGACGTAAGAAATCGACAGCTTTCTGATATGCCTTTACCGATGTCATGTAACTACTTCCTTCTTCCTTGACTTTTCCGTTGACTTTCCCATGGACGATTTGGATCGTATCCTGGAACGGGTGGAAAATGTTTGCCACGTTTGAGCTTCAATTCCTCGGCTTCGCGTTCCAGCCATGCCGAGTCAACGTGTTCTTCAACAGAACCATAACCTTGAATGCTGTGCATATCTGGATTGACCATGCCAGCAGGGATCGGTTTGAACATGGCCTTAACAACTTCATTCACCATGCGTCCGTGAATGGTTTTCAACTCCGCGAAGTTGGAGGCTGTGGTATCGAAACCAGTACCGCCGTAGACTCGTGGGAGATACCGTTGAAACAACTCTTGTACAGCTCGAAGCCAACGAATCTGTTCGGTCACGTCGTTTTCACGGATGTTGGCCCCGTCAAAGAACTTGTTATCGTTCACGGGATACGACGCTTCTCGAATCCGTTGAAGGTCAACGATGTCGTCCACGGACTTCAAACGCAATGCCGACGAAGTCGCTGATTTCATCAATTTGAAATTAACAGTACTGCATAAGGTTCGGTATCTGGAATCGTTATATTCCAACTGCATCAACCACGGATGGTCTTCTGGAGTTTGTAGGCATTGCTCTGTTCCGTCCATCAGTTCCACGTACCGGATATTCAAAGCCAACACCACGACTACTTGTTCCAACCACCACCGAATGCAGGATATTGTGCATACGTATTCTGCAAGTTCGCAGGATATGGCAACGTCGAAGTTCTGGCATGCGTCCAATATGTGTTGGATATGTTTGCCTTTTCCTTGACCCTTCGGTGGCAGGATCATGGCAAAGTTCTGTACAAAACAAAGTAGATCCGAATTCACTTCAATCCTCCCATCCTAAATCTTTAGCTACGTCATCTGCAAATGTTTTCCGCTTCCTGGTATGATGCGAGGCTTCGTGATCAGTCATAGAAGCTTCCACAACACCTGAAGCTATGTCAACCATGTAGTTGTCCAAGGTATTGCATACAGCATGTACATTTTCAATACGCTGAAAGTACTCCTGAGCTACAGAGTCTTTGTCCTTGAGATATACAAGGATTGTTTCTGCCTCGCGCTTGGCCTTGGTAACATAAGCATCCAATGCCATGAGCTTGGATGCCAGCAAAGCATCCACACCTTCCATTGCCATGGACTTTAGAATCCTGGCTTTGATCCTCGTGTGTCATTGTGACAACGGCAAATCCGGCTTCGGACAATCCAGTTGATAGAAGATCGAAAGCATTGGCCTTGCTGATGATCTGATGAACTTCTCGGTTGCGTCTGACATCCTCTTCTGGAATCTCGTCTCCGCAACAGTCGCAAGTGGTTTTGTGAACGGTTGACATATCAGTTCTCCTTGTGTTACTTGGTTTTCAGAAGGTAAGCAACTGCCTTCTGGTTGTCTTCCAATGTTGCATAGCCATTGATTGATTTGGTGATGTTGATATTCTCGGCCTTGATGCGAGGAATCACATGATCTCCGTAGTTGATCTTCTGCGTGCACTCGCTGACATGGCGATCCCAGAAGCAGAAGCAGGCATTGTCGAGATCGAGCACACCAACTTGATCCGAACTCTTCGGACCTTTGTAATGGTCGAACTCCCATCCGTTATTGAAACCTTGGGAGACATACAAACCGCTGGTGCTGTCTCCGATTCCGGATCTGGCCTTGAACCGAAGGGTTGCCAAAGTACCGCATCCGGTCGGACTGAACTTCGTCCACAATTCCTGCAACAGCGCGTATTGCATGGTGTGGATCGTTTGACATGGGCCGAACATGTAGAACGTTTCCGTTACACGTTTGTCGTTCTTGTCTGCGATTGCTACTTCCAAGGTGATGTGGACATGGTCTTGCTTGGTCGCACGGAACAGTTCCATGCACTTCGGGATGGCACCGAATTCAAATTCTGCACTTCCAGCGTAACTAAAATTCAAAGTCTGACGAAACAATTCCCGGAGGTTGTTGTCGTTCTCCGTAAGGATCTGGATCGTATGGGCAACGTCAATGTCGGCAAGCATTTTCTTCTGCCGATCCTCGGTGTTGCATGCCCACGTCATATCCGTATATTCCAGACGTTGCAAAAGCCATGGCTTGGTTGGTTCGACGGTGATCTTTGTTTCGTTCTTCGTTGCCATGATCGTTTTCTCCTGTGATGGTGTGTTTAGAGTTTCGGGCCAATAATTTGAAAGGACGCTGATCTTCATCTCTGTATCGACATAACGCACGCAGTGTTCGGGCATGTATTCCATGACCACTGACATGGGTTGTCAGTACTTCTCAAGCAGTTGCTGTGTCTCAGGTGTTTCTGAATTTGTGTCTCGCATTTGCATGTCAATCCATCCTTTCAACGTGGTTCGGTTGACGGTCGTTATCCCAACCGGTCCAGGACCCGATGAAGATGTCGGATCTGAATTGATTCACGAAGTCTGATTCTCCGAAGAGACTTGAAATCATCCCGGATGCTTTGATCATTCGTATCTCTCCGTCCATGCATCGGAATAGATGAACGTCCTGCTCACGGATGCAAACTTTCCAGCCGAAATCCACAGCAGCCTTCACAGCCTCCCAGGTCGAAAGATCGACCTTAGCTATTTCTGCATCTGAAAACCAGTGCATATTTGATCCTGGGTTACATTGTTCGTTTCTGAGTAGTTGACGTGGCCAATTTCAAACATCACCAAAAGTCTGGTCAGATTTTCGTTGGTGCTTACGAGTTTCATTTCAATCTCCGTCGTACAGTTGAATGAGCGTGTCGAGCAAGACATCAACGTGCCATTCCAAGGTATGTTTAATTAAGGCTGCTGGAACCGTCTTGACAGTTAATGTCTTGTATCCTGGGTAGTGGCTATCGGTAGTGGATCCAGCTTTCAAAACAGACTCTTTCACCACCTCACAAAGGACAGGAACCGAGCCACGTGTTCCGGAGAACATCTGTGGCAACACGACAAACAACCGTTTGTGTAGTAACGAATCACGTGTGTTTACATTCACGATACACTCCTAAATTGGATTTCCGAAACACTCAAGCATGTCACGTACTTTTTCGTTCTTACGAGTCAAGAACTTTCCACACTCTTCTTCGGACAAGTACGTCCGAGTCAAGAAAGCGTTGTCCACGCACAAGTCACCGACGTGGTACAAAACACGAAGACGCACACCAGCAACGGATGTGGGTAACTCTCCACGTGCGAACAGTACAGCCATGCACCATTGCACTGCATCGACGTGACCGTTGGAAGATAGGTACATGCCAATGAGGGAATGCTCTTCTACCTGAAGTGCTGGTTTCGCAACCGTTATGATTGCGTCGTCCAGTTCACTGGATGACATCTTGTAGTATGTCTCGAACAGCTTGAGCAACTTCTCTTGCATTATCTTACCAGAGGTCTTCGCTGTAGACTTCATGATGTCCACCCTTTCCAGGTAAAATTTGACCAGCGTGCTTGGCGATTTCGGTGCAGCGCCGACAGTACTTTGAGCGGATGTGACTGGGAGGGTGGTTCCAGTTCGTCATTGGAATGCTGGTCTGCATCGTCCGCGTACTTCCACACAACGACGGCTGACCGCTTGCTCCGGTAACGGACAGGTGGTATGACCAAACCGATAGCACCTCTTCGACAATCCAAAGGCGCGTGATGGTGTTGACAATTGGTTTGAACATGATCAAAACTCCTTGAAGGCTTCTAGCACTGCGAGTACTGTGTCGAGAAGTTCCGTTTTCGTGGAAACGGTATCCCAGATAACGTCCATGTCCAACTCGGTGTATGATGCCGAACGAAATGTTCCATACACACCAAACTCTCCGAAGTTGAGCATGCGTTCAGATTTGCTGTCGTTGGGAAGCGTTGAGCTGGTTTCCTTGCCGATGTCTTTTCCAAACATGTGAAGCATCAAGTTTGTTTCACTATGCACGTACCCGAGCACAACGACCCTGCAAGGTGTGCCATTGACAGGTACATCGTTCAATACAGCACCACCGTAACGTTCCGTGGTCATTGCCCCTACGGATGCCTCTGCGATCTTGGCCTTCAAATTGAAGAGAAAGTATTCTCCGTTCACAATCAGTTCCTTTGAGTGTGCAGTGTGTAGTGATTCCACCATTTGCGCTGGTTGTCCAGGTAGACGAGCCTGTTGTTATCGGACGGATCCCTGGTGATGGCGTGACACGATCCGATGTGTTCAACAGGGCCACCAAGCGTACTGTGAAATGTGCCCGACTTTCCAAGATATTCCGGAGGATGCTTGATCCCTTTGTAGTCTGGATCGTTCGGATGCATGTCCGGAAGTGAATCGATCTCCTTCTCCAGACGCTGCACTGTCAACGACGTGATTTGTTTCTTCACCGAATGTCTGTGTTGTGTCATGGTCAAGCCTCCGTGTACTTTTGTGTTTTTCTGCGTGCGGCAACATAGCGTGCAACCACCTCATTGGCGGATTCGTCGTCATACGTTACTACGACTTCGGTATCGTTGAACGTAAACGATACAGTATCATCTGCATCCGATGGCGGAAGATGGAGAAGCTGCAGAGCCTGTTCTGCAATTCTGTGGATGTTCGTACCAGGGCCGACGTTCAGTTTCATGTTCGCCACGAACTAGCCTTTTGTTACATTATTCATTTCTGAGTAGACCGCGTGAACGATTCTACCCAGCAACGGCATACCCTACATATAAAATATGTATCCGATTCACGATAATGTCAAGTCAGCGGAGCCCGTTCCCAGGCAACGTATTTGCTGCCTTTCCGAACAAACGAACCATCTGGAAGAACCCATCGGAAACTTCCGGTTTCCGTTTCAATCAAACATTCACCGTCGTCTGTAGTTCGCAGATTGCCTTTGCGTTTGGATCCGTCTGCAAGCGTTACAATTACATCCACGCCGTCAACTATCTTGAGTCTGTTTTGATACCATTTTCGCAGACGAACGTGTCCCTGCCACAACAAACCCAAACCAACATACGAAAACAAAACCATACAACATATCAAAACCCAACGCTGACTGATCGCATCACTTTGCATTGGCTGTCCTTGGATGATCTGCTGATCTTTGCCTATTGGCGTTATTGTTGCCACGGTAGGGTACTACTGTGGAGCCGAGTATCCTTCTGAGTCTGCTGATACGAACCAAAACCGTTTCCTGTGCATAGCCAACGGCAACGGCAATATCCTTTACAGTTGGATATTCCTTTGTTTTTCTGTACATGGAAATGAGTTTTGTATCCGAAGCCGCAGCTACTATGTCTCGAGTAACTACGCGGCTAGGCATCTTCGATCTCAATCTGAATGCCTTGTCCACAACCTGCTTCTTGGTCATGTGACATTGTCTAGCAACTGCATCGACAGAACCGAAGGCAGTGGTATTGTTCCAGACCAACAAGAACGCGTCCACTGAAAGTGCGTGAGTGCTGCGAGCCATTTCAATTTCCTTTGGTTGTGGTTGAACGAAAACAACCGAAAACACCACGGCTTCTGGACAAGTACGTTGATATGTCTTCGCCTCTATGATCCAATTCACGGACTAGATCCACGACAACGTTATCTGTTGCCCCTTCTGGAATGGTTCTGATACTATCCACCCAAACGTGACACAATGGAAAATCGTTTACAGACCATTTGCAGACCACAAGATCCTCAACAGCCTCTACAGAGTCAGTCCCAATCCCATACACGTTTGCATGTTTCGGAACCAGCAACAACAGACAATGCAACTGTCCACCGGACCATGTTGCACTGTAACACCCGCCAGTCACTGTTCCGACCCTATCCGCGGATTTGCATTGATTCAAAATATCCTGCACGGAGGTCATCAACATTCTGAATACTGCACTGGTTTGAGATTTTGCCGCGGCAATTTCTTCGACATCTTCTGCATCACGGAGAATTGGTTCGATACGAAGATCAAACAATACCAGAGGAAGGATGCTATTCTGTTTCGTTGCAATGCCAATCCACCGCAGGATGTGTTCTGGTGTATATCTGATAACATCTGGATCCAGTACAGACAATGGGCTTGTTGATGTTCTTGTGGACTGTGTCTGCTTCAGATGCTTTTGCTGTTTGAAATGTCTGTGCATGGCCCATGCCAAAACGCTCCCGTAAACAACGATCAAAACAAACCAACACAGCCATCCACAGAATCCCATGGCAACGGAAAACCAGTGCAACTGCTGAACGAATACCTGCCACATTTTCAAATCTCCTCGGCTTTCTTGGCCTTGCTCATGAGTGTCTTGTAACGTTCCTGTATGTCTTGCCCACATCTGCGTACCAGGATTTTCAATTCAGCTTCGTTCTTTTTCGGATCAATGCCAGATGGGTTGGCAATGTAGGAGAAGAACGCCTCCTCGGATTTATTGGTTTCGCGGATGTAGGTCAAGGATTCGCAATCCACATCATCCACGTCCTTGTCAAGGAAGACGATATAGCAACTATCGTTCTCGGGATCCACCTCGTCAACGTAACCAAGACTCGGAGGATGCATTTGCCCTGAAACCTTATCCTTGCCAGAAGCCACGTCCACCAGATCGCCTACGTGAAAAACGTGTTCGAATTCTGTTGGAAATGCTGCAGCCAATTTCTTCAATGCAAGCAGAGCTTCTTTGCAAACTGCCTCTGTGGCCAGAGCCTTTGACCTGAAACCTCCATGCCAGAAGTTGGATGGCTGATCCCGCAAGGTCTGCTCTATGCCAAACCTCCCCTTCTCCCAGGAACGTACATAACCCAAAATCTGACCATTCAATGTGACTTGGTGATATGTTCCACAAGTTCCTTTGAACGCTTTGGTTTGCGCAGGTGCATACATTTTCAAGTCTCCCGATTCAGTGTAAGCGTGTGAATGAAGGTATCCAGGGATCTGATAACACCGACAGTGGATGTGATATCCCCAAATAGGGCAATGTGATGCTTCGTGGATTTGTTGAACAACCGTACCGAATCAGTGAAAGCATCATAGAACAACGGACGAGTCATCCGATGGTCCAGTTGTTCTCCGTTGGTGCAGTATACGGCAATGGATCCGTTCCGTTCTCTGGATTCGATAACAAGCATCGGAGACGGAATCATCGTCCACCAAACAGGACGTATCACAAGTCTTATGTCTCCGCGGTCTTGTCCTGGATCAATCCAGGTTCCGAAACTGCTGGGCGCCATGGACTTGTCCACAGCCTGCATCATCCACAAAAAGAAACCGACATGATCCAAATCGCTTTCACCATGAATGATTCGCAGAGCTTCTGAAACGGAATAGCTACCAAGTCCGCTGAACAGTTTCACAAATGCAGGAACATGCGCTTCATTGTACGATGCCATGGTGTTACTCCTTCACTGACTGGATATCTCTAGCATCAAGGTATATGGTAGTTTCAAGTGCGAGAGGAAAACCGTTCCCGCACAGGCTTCCGAATTCCCGCATCATTTCCCACATAGACATCTCAGTAAATCCGTCCACTGTGGTTTTGTACGGGGGCCACAGATGTTCTGGCAACTTCAGTTCATCGAAATTCTTGCGTACTGCCTTCCAACCAAGTTCAGTTATCTTCACCCAAACCGTGGAGTTGATGTTGAAATTGCTGAGTTTCTTTGGTTTGATCATTTCACTATTCCTTTCATTTCCTTCTTCCTGAAGGAAGATGAAGTCCTGAATACATTCTGCAAGAGTTTCAAAACCTTCCCATCTGGAAACGTCTCCGGTCCTTGAATGTGTGGCATACAACACTTCTAATCTCTCTGGCATATCATTCTCCTTCCAGTAGTTTGGTTACTTCGTGTACAGACAATACAGTCTGTTCCTTCCATTCTTCGGCATCAAACGGAGTATGTGCATCGCACTCGATTGCCGAAGTGAAAAATTGCCCGTTGATCATTAACTCGTTGACCTTGTCAACCAACGCTTGTACCATTGCCTTTTCTTCCACTGTCATCGTCATTGTAGAACCTCTTTGAATGGGGACATTTGCGTGGCTTCGGTAACGTCACATTCCTCCACCTCGCAGGAGGTGTAGTCGGGTTGACCAGCACAGCATTTGCGTGCAAGTTCTTCGGCTTTGTCCGCCAAGGCATCGCGAAACGTCTGCGTATACATCTCGCGATAAGCGATTGCAGTTTGTGCATGTTTCATTTCAACGTTTCCTGGCTAAGGGTTGACGCGCTCCAAACCGAGAATCCACTTGGTTCCGATTTGGATGTCGAGATTGTTTTGTTTCCTGGTCCATGTGAACCAGTCCGCCCGCTTTCCGGATTCCTCCGGCAATTTGAACAAGAACAATGTTGTACGGGTTCGCTTGGTTCCGATAACGACATCGAAGTAATTCAGTTCTGGCTCGTGATTGAAATTGATCGTACACATACTCGTACACTACCTTTCCATGGTAAAAAGAACGGGACCTCTATAGATCCCGTTCCACCGTTTTCGTTTATTCAACCTTCTTCAGGTGTTCTGCAAAACCGTCGTAGAATTCCTTGTCCGTCGGAAGGCCGTTGTCGGCGTTGTCGTCGTCGTACATGGCATTCAAAGCAGTCGATCCACCGTCCACCGTGAGATCGTTTGACGGAGAACCATTGACACGGTTCTGGTTCTGGTTGGGATAACGCTTGCCAGCACGCTTCGCTTCACGGTATTCGCTGTCCCGTCGCACGGCTTCATCGAGATCGGTTTTCATTTCCACTTGCCAATTTCCAGCCCAGGCGATCTTCGCCTTCATCGCAGCATGAACTAGTCGCAATCCCCTGGCGCCGCGGAAGTACATGGGCAATCCATGGCGAAGGTATCCGTTCAACTGCTTGTAGTTGCGAGTCCGGAGATCCTGCATGCGGAACAACCGCGTTATTTCGTCGCAGAGCATGTCGAAGTTCTCGAGATTCTCCTCTTCGTACTTCTTGTTCCGGAGAATACGTGCGGCTTCGTCTTTCTCGATTTCGAGAATATGCACGGCGATTTCGTTGTCCCACTTGTCCATGTACTGGGACGTGACAGGAACCTTGGCCAGAACAGCATTGATGATGCGGACACCAGCGACAGTCCACTTGTACTGGAGCGGAAGCAGATGCCCGATCTTCCTGTGGGTAACGAAATACCCACGTTCGGCGATGAGCATGTCCACGGACAAAATCGCTTCCGCCGCCGGAAGAAGTTCCAAAGCCACCAACTGCAACTGCTCGTCGGTTACGTTGGCGGAGGCGATGCGTTGTTCGGTCACGGACATTTCCTTGCGGAAGATGTCCATGTCCTTGTTCCTGGCTTGTTGATCTGCCAGATTCTTCTTGAACTCCTGGTGCTGACGTTGGTTGGCGATGGTGTTGGCGGCTGCGCGAGCGACGGACGGAATGCGAAGTTGCTTGAGTGGATTGGACATGATACGTTACTCCTGTGATCATTTTCTGATGGTGACGTGACTGTTTTCGATGGTACTATGTTGGTTCAGTAGAAAGCCAACTGTTTCTTGGTTCCTACTACCACAGGTGGTACCTTTTCCTGAAAGAGGAAACCACCGGCAACGTAGGTATCGGCCACGACGCAGTGACCTTGTCGAAGATGAAAACAAAACCTTGATCTGGACAATGCCATATCCATGGGATTGGTAACGACACGACACAGAACATCTGTTCCGTGGTCCAGACCAGCATCCACAGTTTCCGTTTCAAACTTCCACATCAAAACCGTCGTGGTCTTTCCTTCCCACTGGTCACGCATGTCGTCCAGGATGTCCAGGATGCGATTGCGATTTCCACGGATGAATGCGGCAAGTTTTTGCAGGTTGGAAAACTGTTTCGAAGTGCACATGTCAAACTGCTTTCTTTTGGTACGTTATTGGATTCAAGCCCGTTGAATCATCAGATCAAGGTGGGCTAGTTCTTGATTAGACCACTACACTGTTTCCAGTGCAGTGGCCTTTCATCGTTGAATCCCGGGAAACGTTACTTCAGCTTGGACAGCTTCTCCTGCAGATCCACGAGCTTGGCGTTCTTCTTCGCTTTCTTCGCTTCGAGCTTGTCCACTTCCTTGTCGATCTTCTTCAGATCCTTGGACACGGACACGATCTCCCGCTCGATCTTCTTCGCCTTCTTGGAAGGCTTCACGGAGGCAAGAGCGTCGACGATCTTCTCGACGCTCTTCTTGCTCTTCTCGCCCTTGTTCTTCTTCTCTTCGGTCTTGGTCTTGGACATGATCTTCTCTCTTCTCTTTTGTATTGATGTTGTGCTGGCTTGTTACAAACCACTGCCAGCTTGTGGTCTACACTACAAAATTACTTCTGCAATCGAATCACGGTCGCATCACGAATCACGGCACCATTGTGTTGCTGGAACTCCTTGAGGCGCTTCGGATCTGCGATGACATCGTCAACGAGTTCTTTGGCCGCTTCTTCACTGAATGCGGCCAATGCAAGTTTGCCGTTGTACGTTACCAACCATGTCTTGTCTTCCTGCTCCGTCAGTATGAAACCTGATCCGGTGCCAGGATCATTCGATGCTGCTTCATGCCAGCGAATGCCCTTGAAGGTCTTCGACGTCTTCGGCTTCGCCGCTGGTTTCGCACGGACTGGCTTTGCGATCACGGAATCGGATTCCGTTGACTTGATGAGTGCCTTCGTACGAGTGCGTGCCAAGGAAGTTCCGGCCTTCATCCGTGCGACCTTGGAGAAGTAACGAACCAGGATGTCCAGGTCCCTTACTGGAACAACGTCGTACAGTTTCTGCGAGGCCGCGAGCTTGAACACATCCACGGCAAGTTTGATGTTGTCGTGGACATGCCCTTTCACTGACATAAGCAGTGCACCACGGATTCGAAGTAGGGCAATGAACAAGGAGTTCGTGCTCTTGATACTCAGGAAGTCTGATTCGGATCGAAGGGACACAGTTTCGTTTGCCAGATCCACGATCACGTCAGCTTCGGTTCCCAGAGTGAATCCGATGAGAACCCGTCGGTTTTCCAGTGCCAACGTAACCAGACTCCTGTATTCGAATCCTGCGAATTCGGCTCCTGAGGTTTCGAACAACAGGTATTCGAATGCCTTGAGAATGTCCGGCTCCGGGAAATCGTTGATCCTGCTGAATGCTTCCTCCCATGGAAGGTCAACGAGACCTTGAAATGCAACCAGTTTGCTTGGCTTTGACATAGACTCTCTTTCTGTTGGTGTGGTATGTTACTTGGTTTCGTACGTATTTGGTTTAATCGCCGTCGAGTTCCACGTGCTTGCGCTTCTTCGTCTTCATGAGCTTCTTGGACTTCTTCACGGTCTTGTCGGCCTTGACGTTCTTCTTCACCATCTTGGCCTTGCGGATCTTCTTCGGTTCCTCGTCCTTGTCCGTGTTCTTGCGAATGTAGGCGCGCTTCACAGGCTTGTCAGCCTTCGTCTTCTTGGCGTTCTTGGCGTTCTTGCTGGTCTTGGTAACCTTCTTCGCCACCTTCTCCGAATGCGGCTTGCATGCCTTCTTCTCCGTGGCCGGTTCCAGGCTTTCCTTGATGCCGTCCAGGATCGCGGTGATCTTGGTCTGGTAGACTTCGACCTTGGAGACGGCCTTGGCGATGTTGATCTTGCGAGCCATGATAAAATCTTTCTTCTGTGTACTGTGTATTCACCTTGGTTTGTCATCTTCAGTGCATGAGTAACCACCTCACACAGACCAAAAGGCACGGTTGAGAATGCCTAATGGTTTCGACATAACGTCTACACTACAAATACAGATGCTGCTGTAGTTGGATCAGTCTTCGACGTTCTCCAACGTGGTTTCGTTGCGGGCGATGGCACGGCCCAGACGGTTTCCGTAGGCGGTCGAGAGCTTGATCGCTTCCTCGATGTCGCCTTCGTCCACTTCTGCCTTGCCCTTGAGCACCTTGCTCAGCTTCTTCGTCAGAGCGGTGCATCGGGCATGGAGGGCGTTCAAACGCTCCAGGCGGGCCTCGATGGTTTCCTTCTCGCTTGGCTTCTTGGTCTTGGCCATGATCTGTTTCTCCTTTTGCATTTTCATGCATTGTTTTGTGTTGTTACTTGAACCTACGGAAAGTCAAGTTGTCTTTCATCTGCTTGTGGCAGTGTTCAGAATCTTGGTACTGCTGGACCTTCGACGAAAATGCGGTACTTTCCGTCTACTTTTCTGTAGAACTTGTTGAATGTTTCTTCGGACGTGAAGACTTCGATCCTGCCGTCTTTATGCTTGACGATACGATCTCCTGGGGAAATGGTTCCGTAACCAATTGCATACAAGGAACCGTCGATGGTTTTCCTAGCCTTCGATCCAATGAAGGCTAGAATCTCCTCCTGAGACTCCTTGGTGTAAATCAGTTTCTTCATCTCGACTGGTTCGACTGTGATTGGTACGTAGAATGCCTAATGGTTTCGACCAATGTTACAGTACATTGCCTTGGATCACTCTTTTCTTCCATCTGACGTTCTCCAACGTGGTTTCGTTGCGAGCGAGGGCACGGCCCGGACGTTTGTCGTATGCCTTCAGAATCTTGATGGTGGCTTCGATGTCGTCCACTTCCGGCTCGGCCTTTCCAGCGAGGATCTTCTTGCCCTTCTTGATGGGCTTGATGCACGTGCGCAGATCGTTCAGCTTCGCCAGACGGGTTTCGAACACTTCCTTCTCGTCGGTCTTCTTCTTTGCCATGATCGTATTCTCCTTTTGTACCTTGAGGTACTGTGTTGATGTTACTTGAACCTGCAGAAAGTCAAGTTGTCTTTCGTGATCTTCCGCATTTACGGATTCCTGCGTACACTTCCTAACGGAAGTAATTTAGCAGGCGCTTGCCGTCGAGCCAGAACAACGTGAACGTATGCACGATCTATTCCTTTGGTTTTCAGTGGTGAGAAAGAACGAGAGTCTGAGTGTCACCATGCATGACAGTCAGATGAGCGAGACCGGCACGATGGGCTTCGATAACGATAGCATCGAAAGCAATTGCAACAGCTCCACCGGCCTTCTTAGCAAGCGAAATTGGAGAATCGTTGTTCGCGTTGGTCCTGGTCAGATCAACTTCGTGAAGGTGACTGGCAAGGAACTTCATCATGTCCACATTGGCATTGTGCAATGCATAGATCATCGCGGTATTTCCATCCTTGTCGGCTACAGTATAATCCGCGGGCTGGTACAGCTTCGTACTGTCAAGCATCTTCATGGCAACGAGGTTGTTATTCCTCGCGGCGACGATCAACACTGTTTCTCCGTATTCGTTCGTGGAGCGAACGTCGTCGGTATCGACCGGAGTCTTCGTATCCTTCAAGAGCTTGCGGAGTTGGATGTTGGGCCTGTTCTTGTCCATGACACACATGATTTTCTTGCCGGTGACGGTATAGGCTGCGACGTTGATGTCCTGTCCGTGGGCAAGGGCGCCGCACAAGAGGTTGAAAGCGACGGCGAGCACGATGGCGATGGTGGTCTTGTTGAACATGATATATCTCCTTGGTACTGTTTTCTTGTATGCAGTTACACTGTTGGTTTCTGAGTCAGTGCCGTGGCTGATTTCGTTTCCCTACGGCCTACCCCACATATAAAATATACATTCAATCGGAGCTAATGTCAAATCGTCGGAATCGAGTCTGGGTGATCTGGTTTGTTCGGTATCAGAATACTCCGTAGACTTGAACTTTGTTCAGGGTTTCATAGGTTTTGGCGAACTCCTCCAAACGAGTCTTTTCCAGAGATTGAACGAGCGTGGCAATGTCTGTGTCGGACAGACCGTTCTCGTCTCCGAGCATGTTTGCAGAAGAAACAGCGTTACTGATTTTCTTGGTCAGTTTATCCAATTTCGATCTGTACCCTGCTATTTCCAACTGTGCATGTTTCTTCCAACGTTCAACATCGAAATCGGAAAGTTGATCCTGTGCTTGGAATGCTGGAAGTTTGCCGGAGTCAACGAGTTCAAGTTGAACCGTCAAATGTGCTATCTGATACAGTGAAGATCCGAACCTGACCAGGAATCCGTCGTTATTCAACCACTTCTTCCAGCCATGGAAGATGGGAGCTGGCTTGTCGAGTCCGTTCATATGCAGGGCGACAAGTCCATCGATCTTGGAAGAACTGGAGAAAACGAATCTGTATTCTTCCAGATCTGTGGATTTGCAATTGATCAAAAACTCTCCGCAGTCTTCCTTGCGGTGGAATGGGAGAACGTATAGAGACATGTATCCTGCGAGAACGACATTGTATTTCATGCTCATTGTTACTTGTCCTTGATCTCATAGGCTTTGGAAGCCTGGGTGAATCCGTTCAACTTCGCTTGCACGATTGCGTAGTGTTTGGATGGTTGGTTGTGGATGTCACAAAGCCATTTGTCGTTCTGGTCATGCACGGCAAATCTGTACTGACTCCGCATTGCATGTCCGACGGTACTGAGCATGAATCTTTCATGATCCTTGCGATCTTTCCTGTGCCTTCGCGTGCTCATACTCTAATATCTCCTTTCTCAAGGCTTTCGATTTTCTTGCTGTTACGAGAAAACATACGACCACAGCAGCAACAGCGACTCGATGTATGACCATATAGCACGTAGCCGCAAACTTCCATGTAATCTCCATCCTCGTATGGCTTGCGGTACTCTTCGTGAAAGCCGATATCGTATCTATTCATATGTCTGCAAAACACCCACCGTAGAAAGATGTCAACGACGTTCGTCTTTTCGTGTTCTTCGTTATCGAACACGCGTCCAGGTCTGTTGATGTCGGACCAATCCACGTACAGACCAGCCACCGTTGTATGGTTCACGATATATTGTATCAAGAACAAACAGATCGTGTTGATGCCGGTGGTGATGAGTCCGATACAAGCAATCGGTTCCGCTGCGATGTTGTCTGCAATCAACAGCCACAGATCCATCAGCACCATGAAACCGAGAACGGCTGCGAGCGATGGAGTGATCTGTTTGTTCATGACATTAAATTTGCCTGTGTTGTTATCCATCGACGGCCACCAATTCGTTCATGATCACGTTGACCTGATTGGCGATGTCAACATACGTCTGGTTGTCGCACAGGGTCTTGTGCAGGACCAGAAGCATCCGAAGTTCACCGGCACGCATTCCGATATGCAAGATGCCAGATAACATGCTGTCGGATGACAGGTACTTCTGCAAGAAGGCATTTTCCTTCAAAGCACTTTCAAAAACCATCCATGCTGGAACCTCACTGTAGAATCCGGCATGATTCAAATACATCTGAATACGGTACGGTTCGGAAACCGCCTTCTCCATTTCCTCGTTCGTGTTGATCTGCCTGTTGACGATCAAATTGAAGTCGTCGATGAATGTGGCATCGAGTTTCAACTTGCTGTGCTGGTGCATAACACACGCTTGACCGACCAGGAATCCGATCTGGAGCGTGCCGACCAACGAAACCGGAGATTCGTCTTCCTTCCGGGACCAGGAACGGATCTGCTTGAGGATCCCTTCAAGCCAGCCAAGCGGATTGCTGACTCCAACCATTTTGCATTCTTCGACGTTGATGTAGTGGTACATGTTCATTCTCCTTGTGATTGTGTTGCGATGAACTGCCGGAAGAATTTGACGAAATACTTGACTCTTCCTGATGTGGGTTGATGCGTGATGAATCAAACGTCTTTGTGGTTCGACGTTATCCTTCCGTCCTTACGACCGAAGGTGTAGAAGAAACACTCGCAGTGGTATTCAGCTTCGAGAAGAGCGACGGCAGGTAAAACATCGTCCTCCTCGAAGGAAACAACCACACTGGTTGTGTAGACTGTATCGGCGTGTGGATTAACAACTCCGTTGGAAATCGTTCCAAGTTCCAACTCACTCACACCGCCGAGGTTCAGCACGTCACCCATTACGGTGTAATGCAGTTTCGTCACTTCAGGCTTGGGATGTGGAATTTCCACCAGAACAAAAATTCTTGTTGCCATGAGCTATTCCTTGTCTGGGACAGATTCCCAATTCCGGACGATGAAAAAACTGTTATCGTAGCGGACACAAACAACGCCGCAAACACCGGACTTCAGCTTCTCCGGATACATGAATCTGAAGTCGCGTGCAGAGAAAGCTTTCATTGATCTACTCCTTGTGATGAGTTAAACAATTCCGTACAGATCATTCTCGATTGCCCACTGCACACAATCGTAAACGGTGACGCTGACTGCACGTTGAATACCAGCGCCCTGCAATTCCGGAATGTCATCGATTGCAGACAGCACAAGTTCCGGATCCTGCTTGTAGAACTTTTCGTGAATCTTGTACACCTGCGTACAGATGCTCACCCACTTTGCATGGCCGAAAGCGAAATCTAGAGTGTCGATGATATTGTAGTGGGTAGTGTTCATCGTGTTGGACATTGCAAATTCTCCTTGGTACGTTGTTCTGGTTACACTGTTGGTTTCTGAGTAGACAATGTGAACGATTTCGTCCAAGCAACTGAATCGCCTACCTCTAAAATATACATTAAAATGAGAGTTTTGCAAGTGCTATATTTTCCTGCCTATTCATTAGACCTTCTACCTAATTCTATCTAGACAGGAGGTGCTATGATGTCTAAGTCAAAACCAGTAACTGCTAAGAGGACTCGGGAAGAGTACCTGGAACAGTCAACGTGTACCAGCAAATGCATTTACCATGTAATCTTCACACCAAAGTACAGACGGTCTGTATTGGTTGGGAAGATCGCTATGAGACTGAAGAAGTTAATCAGCGAGAAAGGTGATGAGTTCGGTTACGTACTCCACAAACTCGTTGTAGAACCAGATCACGTTCACCTTATCATCCAGTGTCCTCCTGATCCTGGCATCGGTGCTGTTGTTGGTAAGATTAAATCCTATACAGCCATGGTTCTACGTCGGGAGTTCGTTGAACTTACAACCAGACTTCCATGCCTATGGACTAGATCTAAATTCGTAATGAGTGTGGGTGAAGTAGATAACGAAGTTATTGACAAATACATCCACGAGCAAAAGAATGTCTAAACAGGAGAAAACTTACCGGGAAACATCGAATGTGGTTCTGTTAGACCCAACCAATGAGCAGGCTCAACTCTTTGAACAAAACTTTGGATGCTGTCGTTGGATCTACAACTGGGGTTTGGAACTCAAACAGAAACTCTATGAAGATGGAAAGCAGAAGGTTTCCGGCTATGACCTTCTGAATAAACTGCACAAACTGAAAACTGAATATATTTGGTTGAGGGAAGCAGATGCATGGTCGTTGCAGAAAAGCATCGGGGATCTGGATCAAGCATTCAAACGCTTCTTTAAGAAGACATCGCAGTTTCCAAAATTCAAATCCAAGTCAAGATCCAGACAGAGTTTTTGTGTTGGACAGAATGTTGATGCACTGGACCAGAAGGTTTGTCTGGGTAAGCATGGATCGGTAAAATGTCGTGGACTTAGATCGGAAACACAAATTGCCAAGATACAAAGAATAACAGTCTACAGAGAAGCTGGGAAGTATTACGCCAGTATCATGTACAGGGAAGAGTTGGACGTTCCAGCGGAACATGTTCACTCAGGAAGTAGTTGTGGTATTGATATTGGTATTGCACACCCTGCTACTGTAGTTGATAACTTGGATCGCCATTACTTTGTAGGTAAAGCTGTACAGGACCGCCTGAAAACCTTAGAGTCGAAACGCAAGACTTACCAACGAAGAGTTGACAGGAAAGTGAAAGGTTCCAACCGACAGAAGAAGGCAAGAATTGTTGTTCAGCGAATCTATCAACAGGAAAAGTTTGTACGAAAGGATTTCAATCACAAACTCTCCAACTCCATAGCCCGTCGTTATGAAACCGTGGTCATGGAGGACCTGAACTTAGCTGGCATGACACGTTCAGCTAAAGGCACAGTGGAGAATCCGGGAAAGAATGTACGGGCCAAGGCTGGTTTGAATCGTGAACTGCTGAGAATGGGATCAGGACAACTCACTGCATTCCTCAAGTACAAGACACTTCGTTATGGTGGAAGGCTCGTTTTAGTCAATCCACGATACACCTCACAAACCTGCCATGAATGTGGGACAGTGGACAAACTAAGCCGCAAGAACCAAGCGACTTTTCACTGTACCTCATGCGGTCACGAAGACCACGCCGATGTGAATGCAGCCAGGAACATTAGAGTTCTTGGAACCTAACTAAGATATCTACAGTCCTTGTGGAACGCAGGGGCTTGGTACGCTTACTCAAGTGGTAAGTATAAAGAACGTACCAACTCGAAAGCTTTCATGCGTAGTGCATGGGAGATGATAACGAGGCGTCTATAGGATACGTGAGTATCTTGGACAGTTCACGGTATTTTCGGTCTTTGCTACAACAGGAAATAGAAAAACGTTCTAGCAACCGCTAGAACGTCTATTTTACAGGGATTTTTGATGTTTGAAGGCTAGGAATTCATCGGATTTTCACAGCAGACTATCGGCATGCTGAGGTGTGATCGACAGTTCACAATCTCTAGTTACTTCGACGTGTGTCGTAGTATTCGTTGCCATCGCCAAAACCACGGCTTCGTTGAAAACGTTTTCGTCCACCAAAGCACTGAACCAACTCCGAATGCTTTCAACTACGGCGTTGGCTACGGTGATTCTTTCCGTTCTTTTGGATTCGTTGGTGAGACGTGTTGCTTGCTTGGTGATCTGATCGTGTTCCTTCTCCACGTGCGATTTCAGATTGGCTACGGTGAAATCATCGTGAAATGGAAGTGTATACGTTACTGTAAAGTTTCCTGTTCTGTTCAACCCAGGCCGAGTATCTTCTGGTTTTCTACCAATGAAAAATTGAAAACGGAGTGTATCTCTTTGAATCGGTTTTGAGCGTACGGGCATTCAGAATAGTCTTTCTGTAAACCACTCACGGTGAATGATGGTGTGTATCGGTGTAATATCAAAGATCAGTGCATGAACGTTGGATAGCGTTTTTCATCTATTGTGCGATTCAATAATGCCTCTTCCATATAGGCATCTGCAGTATTTGTATCCCATGTACCAACGAATTTCAGAGCCTTGTTATCCACGAACAAATCAAACTGTGGCTTGTTGAAGATGATGTCGTCGAATTCAATACCAGCATCGCGGAGTTGCAAGCATGTACTGTGTTCCGTAGACTGAGGCCTTGACGTAAACAGTACAACCTCGAAACCTTGGTCGCGAATCCGTCGAAGTTGATTGGCGACATCGCCAATGGGTGTTTGTGCATTGTCAGGTACAGTTGGATCGAACACCGTAGCCTGCACCAGGGTATCGTCCACGTCAAACATGATCCTGACCCTGGATCTAGATGATGCAACGTGGTTGTAGTTGGTTACGCCTTCCATTATCAATTACCGATCACTACTTGTTGTTGCTGTTCATGCCGGTGAAATTGTCACCGTGGATCTCGTGTACGGACCCAGTGGTGGCGGGATCGCTGACCTGCTTGCGAAGCCTTGCAGCCGCAGCCAGTACTTCTGCCGCAGATACAGGAACTACCAGTTCAATGTCGTCGTCGTCGTCGTCGTCGTCGTCGTCGTTGCTCTGCTGTTGGGCTTGTGACATTTTCAGTCTCCTTGTGTTGTGGTTTATACTGCATGACGTTTAATAATTATGCTCAACTGTTTGTAGTCGGCTTCCGTAAGACCAGCAGGATCCGTTTCAGGTTCCAACTTTACTTTGGTTACAGGAATGGATCCGCCAAGCATCTGCTTGATGGCTTTGTTCATCTTCTTCCCGGCCATGTCTCCGTCGCCGCAGGCGAACACATGGTCGAATTCAAGTGCAAGAATATTGGCCTTGGCTTCGGTCCAGGAGTTCGTGCCCATGGTTGCCACAGCAGGGATTCGGTTCTGTAGCATAACCAAACAATCCCTAGGCCCTTCGACAACGAAACAAAACCGCTTGAAACCGTTCTTCTTCCATTGCCCGGACAACCTCCAGGCTTCGTCGAATCCGAAGAAGTAATGCGATGCCCATTGACCACTGGAATTACTGTACGGGATTTTGTTGGGTTGCGTCCCTGTGTATGCAGCAATGTGTCCGACGACTTCGTTGTGGAAGTGCGCTGGCAACCACAACCGCTTTACTCGTTTCACGACCACGCCGTTTCTGTACAACGGACACCGATACCACTTCGCACCCACATGCATAAGTGTGTTATACAGGATCGTAGTACCCTTCTTCTCCCAATGCCATCCACGTTCTAAATCGTACAACTCATCTTCTGTAGGATGTTCATAAACGTGTTCGTATGAACCAGGTTCCAGCATCTGCGCAACAAGTTCTGGATTGTCCGTCTCTTCCAAACGTGTAAGGTGCTGATCCTCCGCGAGCGTGTTCCACATTCCCTTGGCACCGCAACTCCAGCAACGATACTGTCCAACCTTGATGTCGCGGCCTTTGTTATCCACGTGAGGGATGAGGCAGATCGAAAGCGTACGTGTGAACCGTTCACCTTGAGCATGGAAACAGCATGGCACTTCAATGTTGTTGCCGATACGCTTTGGATATCGGAAATGTCTGTAGATCTCGGACTGAACAAGGTTCTGCGCTTCAGGACCATCAGGTGTTGTATGCCTGTTTCCACCGAGTACAGAAGGTAAGTTGCTGAAATCGCTCATGTCAATGTTTTACGGTTTCCGGTGACGTGGTTCTGTTACTAGGTATTCAATGACTTTGTGTAATCCAGTGTCGTAGTTTGTGTATCGATATTGTCCAAGTAAGTCTGCATCAGATTGTTCCATCCACCGAAACTAAGTCTTGGGAATGTATCATCGACGACAATATCGAAGGAGATGTCGAACGACCCTGGTTCCTCCGAGGATTCTGTATAGGCAATGCCGGATTCTCCGAACCATCCGTAGATAACTAATCGTGGAAATACCAAGGTACTGATCGTAAGCATGATCCGGTTTTCTGTCTGTCCGCCTGTGGGTTTGTCCCTATCATCTCCCTTATTCAGGACCTTGCGGATCCTACGTTCATCGGACAAACTGAACAGCGCATACAGATTTTGAATTCCAATCGGAACAGTTTTGTTCTGGGTTGTATACAGACTCGGAAGGTTTCCTGCACCCTGTAGTCCGCTATCGTTCAGATGTGGATTCGCATTCAAAGACAAACCAACATCTGCGTAAATGGAGCCGGTGATGTAGTCGCGGGTTTGTTCAGGAGCAGGAATCTTTGCCATGAAGTTCTGAAGAACACGATCATAGGCGTAGGCTTGTCCGGTCACATCCACGCCAGCCGAGGTTCCGGATCTGATTGTTTCTGCCTTCTGATTACTCAGCATGGTCGCTTCCAAAATCACAGACGGATCGAAACTTGGTACGATGTATCCCGAGTTTGCAGATATCTTGATAACAGGCTTGGTCAACGTGGAATGGGTTCCAAAGAACCGCCAAACATAGAACAGTTGCGCGGCTCGAGTCAATTCGTTGCTGGTTCGGATACCTAGATCGAAAGAGAGTTGTCCTGGATTGATCGGAAGAACGATATAAGCTCCTTGATCGGCCCAACTGGAACAACTCAATATCCAGGCAGAGCTTCTGGCTTTGGTCCCTACGGATGTAGTATCTTGTGTAGTGCCTCCTGAAGCCATCTACTACCTTACCTTTCCAGATCTGATCCTGTTCATCATACCATGCCAACAAATGAACGACCAGACTTCATTCGGTCTATACAACGGTTCCAGTGGGCTTCTTTTTCTGGATTTCCATAACTAAGCAATAGTTCTTGATGGAAATGCAGCCAAAGTGTCCTGTCTCGTGAATCGTGTAGGATACGGTGAATTGGATCGGCCTGTTCTTGCTCTGTCAACGGAGTAGAGTCCAATGCTCTTGTAGTTGCATTGGCTACTGGTACTATTACGGAGACATCTTTTGCTGAGACCATTGTGATTGCTCCTGTATCTTGGTGTTTTGGTTACAGCGGCTTGGCTGGATTGCTGGCGATGACGGAACGGAGGCGTTCCAACGAAGTACTCTGCGATGCTATTTCGGCCTTGTACCGATTCATCAAACCGTCGAATCCTGTATATCCAAGTCCAGGATCTGATCCAGTCACGAACACACTAAAGGTGATGTTGAACTGCCCAGGATCTTCGGAGTCTTCGGAGAAGTTGATTCCACCTTGATCCTGCCAACCCCAGAATGTCATGGCTGGAAGTTCGGTGGAGTTGATATGAACTATGATTCGATTGTTTTCCAACTTACCGGTAACGGCAGACTGATAAACCCGCGGTTCTTCCATGAGCATAATGAAGGCATAGAAATTCTGAATCCCAATCGGTACGTTGGGATGATAGAGGTCTGGGATGTTGTTGTACGGATCCACGACACCACCAGTACCTATTTGTCCGTAGATGTTCGGACGGGCTGGGGTGTCATTGAACGGCGACGTAGTTGCTGAAGCTTGGGTGGTATAATCACGGACTTGCGTCGGACCTGGTATGTGGGCGTTGTATTTGTTATCTACCGTGGCTCTGTACTTGCTGACTTGCGTTGCAATGTTCTGTTGACGCTGTTTCGCCTGAGCGGAACTGTCTATGCTGTCAGGTGATGTATCACCGGCATTGGCGAAGTTCTTGGTCCAGGTTTGACCTTGATCATACAGTCCGCGCATTTGCGATGCGAACTGGAAAGCAAGAGTTCGGGCTTCGTTGATGTAGGTGTCGCTGAACTGTGGAATGATCAAACCGCTAGGAATCGTGAATGTGTAATTACATGGAACAATAACGGACTTACCCAATGGGTTCCTGTGAATGTACATGAACTTGCCACGTTGAGTTTCACCCATGGCACTACGGAGTGGATTGTCAACGTCGAATTCAGCAGGGTTTATTGGAAGGACGATGTATACGTCATTTTCTGACCAACGACTGCATGTGAAAAGCCATGCGTTACTTCTGTCGTCGAAACCATTCATCAACTGCATAGCTAAAACCCTCCACCTGGCGGTATCCAAAATAAAAGGGCATGAAACCTCTCAACGAGATCTCATGCCCCAGATCATACCAACTTCTATTTATGCTCCTGGGCGTTCCTCGATCAAGAGGAACATCTCAGCAACAGTGCTCTGTGCCTCATTGTCGTTCTTCGTGTGTTCCTGAAGATAGGAAACGTCGGCGCGATTGAATGCCTTGGCACTGGCGAAGATATTGTCCAGAACGTCGATCTTCCTGGACGTATCCGCATCCTCGTAGGCAATAACAAACTGCTTCATGCGATCACTCACGTCCGACATCGTAGCACGTGGCGTGATCTTTGCAGGCTGATGAACCGGAGAGGTATTGACCTCGCTGCGGAACCTAGCCAATTCCCGTTGTCCACGCTCACTGCTACGTTCCTTCTCAGCCTGAGCAGGATGAACCAGAACCAAGCGCTCCTTGCGAATGTAATCGCGAAGGGATCCCGATCCGGCGATGTCTGCAGGGCGCATGTGATCGTTCAACAGAAAAGGAACGGAGATGTTCGGAATGCTAACAACCTGCTTCTTGCCGTTGATCGTGAAATCAACGCTACAGCGGCTGGGACGTGCATCCGCATGGTTGGTGCGAACGTATACCGGAAGCCCGGACTCGATGAGATTGTCCAACGACATTTCTGTCGGATACGTAGCGAAGAAGTCCAATGCTTCCTGCCTGGATGCGCGGTTCTTGGCGAATGCAGTTGCATCCACTCCGATACCCAAGTGCTTGTTGTCGAGTTCGCGGATGTTTGTTTCCTGTGTCATGGTCTTGCTCTCTTTCACTGTGTATGTTCCCAGTTACGGGTTCATTCGTGTGTTGATGTAGACCAAGGAAACATTCCTCGGCCCTGGTGGTTTGGTGTATATTGTTGGTGCGGGGAATGTTATGAACTATACCTCTACTTTCTTTCCGACCAGGACCTTCAATCTCCTGGCGATGATGTCGGCATTGAGAACAGAAATACCAGCCTTCTTGATCTTCTTGAATGCTGTTTCCAATTGCATCTTGAGGTTGGCTGATCTCTGGAAGTCCAGTCGAATCAATGTCAGCTTCTTGAAGCCAGCGCGTTCCAATACAGTTACATCGGAACAGTCAGCTTCAACAAGAACTCTACGGTCGAACATGTACAGACCCAAATCCACTTCCTTCTTCACAGCAGCTGCAACGGATTCCGTTGAAGCATGTGCGAATTCGCCGTGAATGCCGCCTACGTCTGCCAGTGGTTTGCCGAAGTTGGTTGGTGCCTTTACCCGGAACAAAGCCAACGAAGCGGGATCAGTGGTTATGGCGTATTTGGCGCTGGGGCCCTTTCCAATCTTCTCCACGAATCCGCCGACCTTCTCCAGAGATGCTGCAACCGTGGCTACGCTGGACATAGACGTGACAGGACGGGGATACAACCAAATCACCTTCTTCGCAAACTTCCTGGTTCCGCGGCCGACTCCGAGGTTTGTGGCAAGAAGTTGACGAATGAACTTTGGTTTGTTTCCTGTGATTGGTGCAAACAGATAAACCAAGTCATTCGTTATCAGGTTCTTGGGTCCGTCTTCGTCTACATCGTAGAAGATCATGTCCGAAACACCGAAGTTCAGACCCTCTTCATCCACCACATCCTCGTCATCATCTTCCACGTCCTCAACATCCTTCACGGCACGTTCACGACGAGAAACTTGCTTGTTCTCCTCAATCATCTTCTCTGTATGTGTCTTCTCGATCTTGTTCGGTTCGTGTCCGACAACCGCGGAGATGATCTTGGCGTTCTTGCGGAGAACAGCCAGATCCTTCTTCTCGTCGTATCCTGTGATCTCAACGGGCTTTCCATTGCGGCCGAGCTTAACGTCGATATCGTCGTCAAGTGCAACGCAACCAGGATAATAGATCAAGACCTTGTTGTAGACCAAACGTGCAAACGTCATCAACTCCGCGCGAACCTGGAGATCGCTGAGATCATTGCCAGCCTTCTCAGCGAAGTTTCCGTAACTTAGATCACGAGCGAAGATGATGCGGTAGTTGGCTTCGCGTAGCGCCTTGCCGATCCAAAGGCTGAAACCACGCGTGCTGTCTTCAGCATCTTCCTTGGCACCTGCTGGAATGAACTTCTTGAACTCGGAATGTTCTGACAGAACTTCACCAACTGCCTTGGCCATGTTCTGATTCAACTGAACCTTGGCGGTGCGCTGTTGAATGGCTGTAACAGTATCTTCTCCGAGTTCACCAGCGATTTCAAGCTTGCGCTGAAGTTTGATTTCCTTGGACTTCTCTGCGCGGGTACCGTCACGGGTACTGGCATAGTTGTCACCGTTGAAGTATGCCATGTCCGCAAGCTTCAGTTGTCCGGGTTCGCACTTCTTACCATCTGGATCGATAGGCAGAAGATTAGCGTTATCTGGTCCGATGACTGAATCACCAGAACTCATTTCAATGCGGGACGTATTCAGATCGCCGTATCCAGCAGCACGGAACACATCCAAGTGAGTCTGTGCTTCTGCGATCTCATGCTGCCATACGCTTTGATGCGCAGCCAAAAGGTCGAAGCGGACGTATGCCCCAGTATCCTTGTCCTCATAGCTGAAGTTTGCGATGTCGTCTCCGGATTTCAACTTGCCAGATGCAGACTCCTTGGACAATGCACCCAAGGCAGATGCCAAGTTGTACTTGTTCTTGTAATCGCTGATCAGCTTTCTGTTACTGTTCTGACGGATCAAGAACTTGGCAGTCTTCGCGATCTCAAATGTACCATTGGCGATGATGTTCCAGACCTCACAACTGAGCTTCTGTCCATTACGGAAGATACGCGCCACAGCCTGATCATAGTCGCCCGTGGTCCACGGCATGGTGAGCTTGATCATCATGTCCGCGGCCTGCATGTTCTGACCGTAGATAACGGTAGTCTCTGTAGCGACAATGATGCTGGCCTGATCGTTTTCAGGATCCTTGAAGTCCACTAGATTCTGTGCTGGATTGTCTCCGCCCTTGCCTTGACGGGACTTGATGTAGCTGACCACACTGGCACCGTACTTAGACTTCTTCAAGAACTCGTAAACGTGTTCAATGGTAGATACATTCAAGGCGAAGATGATGATCTTGCCGCGCATCTTCGTGGCATTGCCATTGGTGTTCTTCTGTTGTTCGCTGGCCTTTATGTAACTGCCGCCAATAGGAGCCCAATGCTTCTCGATCAGTTCCAGGATCTTTGTGTCCTTGGCAGTGTGTGTCGGAAGTTCGGCATTCAGATTCTTGAGTTCTTCTTGAGCCTTCCTGCTGAACATTTCAGGCTTGAGCGCCTGCGGAGATGAGATGAAAGCCTGAAGCATACTGGCCTTAACAGCCATGCTCGTCTTCTTCTCAAGATACTGCGACAGCTTGTTGGTCTTGGAACGGCCAGCCTTCAACAAACCTTCTTCGTCTTCATCTTCCGTAGATACATCGCCGGTAGCGAGATCGCGCAAACGATCTAGATCCTGCGTAGTTGCGTCTTCTGTCTGATCGCTGTCACGACCGTACAACAATGCATCGCGATACGCTTTGGCTTCGCGAATCAAAGCTGGATTGTTGATGTAGTATGCAGTCTTGAGTAGATCCGCTTCGTCTGCATCCAAGTCAGCGATCAAAACTTCGTAAACCGATCCATGTAGTTCCGAAAGATTCACGAACTCGAAATGCTCTTCCTTCTTCGGCAACAGACCCAGCCACATGCTACGGCGAATCTGCATAACACCAGATGCAAGAAGATGTACACGAACCTTCTTCTCCAGACCCTTGCGGATTTCAGTCTGCGATCCCTTCTCGCAATACTGAGCAACAAAGCGGGTTCGGGTTCCAATCATCGTTCCGTCAATGAAGCTGGTCTGCGTGAACACGTCATCGACGTCGCGGGAAACCATGGTTCCAGTCATGATACGCTTGATCGGAATACCAGACAGTCCTTGTACTGCATCATGAGTTTCAGATGATTTGTTCTTGATCTTCTGGGACTCGTCCAGGTACAGAACATTGATACCGATGTCCAAAAGCAACTGGACATTGGGATAGATGTTCGAAAACTTGGGGATGTCAACCTTGATCTTCACCTTCTCGCCATCGACTTCAAGCGACTTCGGTGCCTTCTGTGTTCCTGTTACCACAGGATACTTGGAAAGGCCAAGCCATTCATAGCTGGCAACGAAGATCGTATTCGCAGGAGCACGTTGGGCGATGTTGTTGATCTTGGAATTGTCCATCTTCGACCATTTGCTTGTGGTCTCGGTAGACAGAACGAAGAAGTTGATGTTGTTGCCGAGGAAGTTTGTCTTCACGTCGGTCATGTAGTTTTCGATCAACGAACCAGGCATGATGATACAAGGTCGCGCTGCCTTGCCATGAACACCATCCTTGATCCAGGACGTTGCATCCATAACACTCATCAGCGTCTTTCCACCGCCCATGTCGCAATCCAAAGCCGCAGTTTCCTGGTGCTTGAGAGTGTGAAGTACATAGGCTTGGTGTGGCATCAATGTAGGATGTTCGCCCTGAGGATTCGGCTTCAATCCATTGTACGCGCCAACAACATCCTGAAGATCTTCGACGGCAGGAGGCTTAACACGTGCGTCTTCCGAACGTTGCTGCCATACATCTGCAGTCGGCCATACGTCGCGAGACTGCTTGGCAATGTGCAACATGATCTTGATTGCACTTGCATCTCTTGGAGACAAACGATCTTTCTTGCTGCCCAAACCAGCAGAAGCGGTATCATAATCCAAATCAGTCAATCCACCGTTGACATCCATCAATGCCAAAGCGTTACCAGAAGGTGTACCGTTGTGATCACGGTCTAGTTTGGAATCGGTTGCACTGAGATAGTTGTCAACTGATTCCTGAATCACCTTGAAGTAGACCTGATCTCCGTTGTATGAGGTGCGGAGATTTTCTGCATTGACGAGGATGTACTGTCCGGAGAATCCAGGGAATCCATCCAGCTTCTTCGAACCTGTATCCAGTTTGTTGATATTGGCGGTTCCAAGATAACGAATAGGAAGATTGGTTTCGGCACCGTACGGCGACATACGCTCGCGATGCTGCTGATTGGTGGCATCGTACGATTGTCCATTGTCTTCCGTATACCCCAAATTGGTCGGGGTAGTCTTCATCAAATCCGCACAGTCCCTGGCATTGAGATCGCAGACACCGTCAAACATGGTAACGACAAGTTTACCTTGTTTGTTGTACCAGAAGGCGATGTTCTCCTTCATGTCCACGTAAGCGATTTCACCACAGAACCTATCAAACTCCGTCTTTCCATCGGCGTCGGTAAGGACATCGTCCAGTTGATCCGGAAGTTTCAACGACTCCCGATAGTCAACGAACTCATTGCGTCGATCAATGTCTGGAAGGAAATGGATATGTCCGTTGGCGAGTTTGATCAATCTATCCGCAGCAGGCGTTCCAGCTTTGCGGGCTGGATTGATGAGTGCACGTTCTTTCTTCGAGAAACCGAACACCTTGCCCTGGGACAACAGACCATTAACAATGATGGAATGCGAAACATATTCGAAAAGTTGATCCGGCATATCCACGAAATCGCCCTGACACAGAGTTGTAATCTCGTTGTGTGCAAGTCCGATGAATCCGAATGGAACTGTCAAAACAGCAGATCCAGCACCTTCGGTAGCCGCACGTACGGCAATCAACACACCGTAACGTCCGGTATTGTCTGCATTGTTGCGGATCAAAATCCTGAAGTTGGAATTGAATCCATTGAGTTTCAGGAAGTTGATTGCTGTACGAGAAAGAATATGCTGCAGACCAATACCAGGTGCCGTCCGCATACCAATGCAGGAACCAAGTTCAGTTACGAACCTGTCAAACAAACCACGGTTGTTGTGGAACGGAAGCGGCGACAAACCATGTTCCACGGAATTGGGAACGCTTCCACGATTTGCATTTCCATTTTCATCGTAATCTGTTGAAGAGGTGCTGAAATTTCCCTTGCCATCGATAACGCCAAAGGTGAATCCTACAACTGCGGAACGCTTCATACCGTTGAACATATTCCTGGTTTCAGGAATTCTGTTGGTCATATAGGCTTTGTCGCTGTAGCGAATTCTGGTCTTGCCAAGAATACGGATGGCATTGACCTTGACGCGCTTGCCGGATTTGCCCTTGGTGTCTTCATCACCAGTTGAATCATCATCTCCGTTGAACTGTGAATCATCTGGTGTATAGTCGGGAACATCATCTGATTTAGCTGCAGTGGTTACCTTGGCGGTGGCAGGAGCTGGAATATGCGGTGCAAATACAGCACCAACTTCCCCCTTGTCCTCGTCGACGAAATCGCCTTCTGGATCCAGGGCTTGATTCTGCTCTGCATCGAACTTGGAACCAGCAGACCCAAACCAATCATAATCGGTACTGTCTTTGACGACGAATGCGCCAGAAACAGTTGAAACTGCTTTGGTTACTTCAGAGGAGAGCGCTGGATCACTGAATTTGAAACCCTTTGCCACTTCGGTCAATGCAACGGCTGTGAAGTTGTTGAGCTGAACAGCAATCTTCCTGTAGTTACCATACAATCCGGCCAGTCGCTTGTTGATGCGAAGCTGGAACGCCTTGATGACTTTCGAGGTCTGGACTTCGCCACGAGCGGCAACACTATCGTTGAAAGCCTGAAGAACACCGGCTGTATCTTTGGCCTTGGTTTCGTCAACCTTGCGAACTTTTGCTTCCTTCAGATCTTCGTCGTGCTTGCGTGTGCTGTCGTCGACGATTCCCAAACCCTTCTTCAACAGAACAGGAATACGAGCCAGAAGTTTTGGCGCTTTGGTGGTAAGTTTCTTGATCTGCTTCGGAGTCAGTTGAACGTTCTCAATAACGCGCTTGCGACTCAATTCCGGAAACAGTGCCTTGAGCTTGTCCAGAACCTGAGTTTCGTCCAGTTGAGGTGGGACTTTTACTAGTTTGGACTTGGGTGCATCTACGTTTTTGGGTTTCTTGGAAACTACAGAAACGTCGTTCTTTGGTTGAATACGCTTGGGAACGATTTTGGATACACGCTTCCCACTAGGAAGAGTAACGACCTTCTTTGTAGACTTCTTGACTGGTTTAGTTGTGGGTTTGGTTGCGATCTTCTTCACAACCTTCTTCACAGAAGCAGCAGGTTTCTTTGCAACCTTTTTGGTAGCTGCAACTTTCTTTTTGCCAACGATCTTCGCCTTGACCTTGGCCGAGGTGCGCTTCACAGTTTTCTTCACAGTTTTCTTAGATGGCTTTGCCATGATATTTTTCCCTTAACGTTGCGCCAAAGTAAAAGCAATTGAAACCTGTTCACGTTCAGCTTGCATACAGAACATGCTCAGATTCTACCTACAATATGAATTCGCTGTTTCCCGACCAATTATTTACGGTTTCGGAAGCAGGAAACAACAACTACTGCTACTGCTCAGGGTTCGTGTCCAGCGAGTACGTACTTCAGATAACTGTCTTCGTCCGTGACTGCATCTGCGTCCTCTGTACTTGCAATCGCAAGCAGAGGATCGTTCGGAAGTTCGTCGCTGACAGGATGGATACGTTTCTGAATTTCGGAAATGTATTCGTACATGTTCCTGTATTCAGTTCCCTTTTCCTCGTTCAACTTGGTTACATCTGACCAGTCCGGAATGATCCCCTGATCAATTGCTTCCTGAGAAAATGCAACTGGATCTGTGGACATACCAGCGAGATAATCTGGAAGTTCTGCCTTCAGTTTCTTTCCGAAGAACAATGCCTCCAGGGCAATTGCCTGCAGTTCCAGCGGATGAATGCTGATCAACTTCTCGTATGTGTACTCTGTTCCGAGATAGTGCTCGAAACCATTTTTGGATCCGGTTACTCCGAAAAACCACTTCGCTTCCATGTTCGTTCTCCTGTACGGGGTCTTGATGCTGTGATTCAGTTGCCGTCGTATGGTGTAGATTCAGACGGTGCCTGTGCCTGCTGTGCGTGATAGCTGTATGGCCCAGTGGTTTGATGGACTGGCTGCGTTGCTTCGCTGGTCTTGTAATCCGACTGCTCTTCGTTGTATCCGGGTTCTCCAGGAAACAGGAAATATCTGTCGGAGTTGTTGAACCGAGCCAATGCAAAATTCACCACGATAACAGATCTTACGTCCCGTATGTTCTTACGGTATTCAAGCGGAAGAATGTAGTACTTCTTTTTGTCAGTTGGAAGAATGTAGCGGATGCCGGATTCGTAGAACTCGGTGTACTGTCCGCAACCAGGCATGAGTGAAAAGATGTCTTGGCGATCAGCATGTTTGACCGGCGTGAGAACGAAACAGCCCTTCAACGAATTCGCCTTGATCTCGCGGTCGATGCGAACCAACCAGAATTCATCATGCTTGGGAGACGGTCCCATGTAATCGCTGCTGATGAATCCGTACTTCCCAAGAGTCATAGTAACCAATCGGTTGCTACTGACTGGAGATGTGTTGTCGAGCATCTTGACAACGCTGTATAGTCCCTTGATGCGGGTATTGTCTTCCATTGAACTGCTCTCTTTCGTGTGTGTCGGTTTATGTTGGTTTGTCTTGGGTGTGTTGGGATAATTACAAACAGCTAAAGTGTTCAGTGCTATCCTGCTGTGTACGACTGTTCGAATGTATTCTGATTACCAAGACCTATAGCACCGAAGGCAATGCCAGAGTTTCCAGGTAGAGATACATGGTACATGATCCTAACAGTTTCCTTTGGAATGGAAGGGATATTGAATGGGAGCAATCCAGACCATGTTCCGGACAAGTTCACCAGTGATGCACTGCATACATAAGTCCCTGGACTGTTGATATCAGTTCCAATGAACGATCCAGTACTGAGGGGGAGTTCACTCTGCCCTCTGAATTGAATTCCCGTAGTAACACCAACGCCTGTTGACATTGCCAAACGTGAATGAAGCGATGTCGCGTAGTAGTTGCTGTCATTGTGTGCCAGCAATTCAACTGTCACATTCAAAGTAGACTGACCAGTTGGATTGGTGATGACTGTAAAGTATTCACCCTGAATCTGCGTAGCAGTAACCACAGCAGAATCCGGAGTGGTTGTACGGTAAGCATTATTCTGAGCGAGATAGATGTTCCAATTAGAAGTGGGGTTGTTGGCCATGTACCATGGATCGTAAATACTGGTCGGGGTTGCTGTGTTCACAGTCACCAGAGGAAGTTGACGGAAGATATCCTTGGCAGTGACGTAGTAGCTATATCGGAAATCAACTGCTTCTTGTGCAGGTACGCACATGCTGGTTTGAAACGGAATACTTTGACCTGGATACGTTATCCAACCCAATACCAAAACGTTTGGATCTTGACCGGGAACAAGATATCCAGGTTCTACCGTGACCGGAGGTTTCAGGTACAACGACGAATCGATACGGTACAAAATCGTACCCGTGTATGCGGCTGCACCAACTGAAAATGCATAGCCTGCGCCGGTTCCAGCGACTGCTACAGTAACAGGAGAATCGGAGGATACAGTGACACCGTTTCCGAATACTCCGCTGTGCGGATTTACTGTGACATTTCCGGATACGACATTGAATGCCGTTGGCTTTGCCATGCCAGGTAATGATAGTGCTTGATTGGCTGAATTGAAAGCGGATGGAGATACTGCTTGGCCATGAAGATACGAGAATGTAGTTGACATTGTTATTTCTTCCCCGCAATCTTAGTGATTGCTTTCTTGGTAGTTGAATCAGTTGATGCATCTTCAGTTGAAGCGTGTTTGGATTTTTCTACCAGCTTCAACCAAGCAGTCTTCATTGCAGGCGTTACTTCTTGGACAGGTATGGCTTTGAATGCCATGCCATATTCCTCCCTCAGGAACTTCCAGAACTCTTTTGATTTTCCTTCGGCTTCTTTCCAATTCTCTCTAGAGAGGCCGTGTTGCATAGCAGCCAGACTATCTAATTTGACATCGAAACCAATAAGCCAGGACCAGAATGCATTGAAGTCCTTTAGTTGGTTGTGTTGCTGTTTGGACATCTTATCCACGTGACCTTGCAACGCCAGAATAGCAGAGCCTCGAAACAGCGTATCCGCCTTCAGATACAGTGCCGTCAAGCGTGCATCCAATTCCAACTCAGTGTTATAGTACTGATCGAACGATCCGTCTTTTCTATCTTGAGGTTTCAGTAAATCCGCCAGATGCAATCCAGTGCAGTAGTCGACGAAGTGGCGGAGTTCGTGTTCTATCACAACGTCCAGTCCCCTGAACATAGATTTGAAATTCGTTGTGGTCGCATCTACCATGGCAGGAGAGTAGGTCAATTGAATTGTGTTCTTTCCAGGAAAGAACAAACCAAGTGCTGAGGTGGATCCAGGTTCAATTGCAACCACGAGATCGTCATACCGCTTAACGATATTGGCTGGAACACCGAGTTCGCTGATTTTTGCACTGAAACATTGTTTGCCGAAACGTTTGCCAGCGGTACCGTAATTTGCTGGAACATCGCTCAGAGAACGTTTGATGCACTGGGCAATGACCTGTACGTCTTTGAGAATAGGTCCTTCGTATTGATACGACCGTACAGCCATGGCTGTTACTACTACGAGAACGTGTTCATGTCCTGCCAATGCCAGTTTCTTGGATAGTTGTTTCAAGGTTTTCATGTTCATGATCTCCTGAGAACAGGAACGATGTAACTAGTGTTCACATTCGTGGAGTTCACGAAATAAGCGCTGAACCCAGCGCACTTGCCGGATACCACAAATCCAGCAGCACGGTAGTTGACCTGGGTGTATCCGATGAAGATACGACCGGACAAATCCCCAGTCATTGGCAACAACACAATCTCAACGATATCGGATACATCGTTCTTCATCACGACCCGAACGCTACCCTGTTGCACCACTGCGGCATCGGCACTGTTCAGAATAACTACGAATCCACAGTTGTCTGATTCATACTTACGCAACGGAATCAACCTGGATCTGTAGCAGGACCGATACGGTGAACTGTCAATTACTGATTTATCTATCACAGGACTGTCCAGCAACGATCTGCCTTGCCAGAGAACGGATCCACTATCAAGATAACGTGGTTCGTTGAAATCCTCGGCGATGATCAGTGCTACCCGCTTGTAGTCCTGAACCGTCAATGCATTCAACCCAGTTCCACTGATGAGCTCATTGGCACCTACAACTACTTCGGCTGCGGCAGTGATTGGTGTGATCCCGTATACACCGTCGCGTACTACGGGAAGTATGCGGCGTTGATCAACAATGTTTTGTGTCGACCGACCGTCCCACAAGCCACTGGCAACGGCGGCGAGTCGGTGCCTAGCCGGATCCAGCTTGGAGTATACGAGTACGGTGGCATTGCTGGCTAGAGCAACTACTGCAGTTGCCTGCACTGATGTTATGGTGGAATAGGTCTGCACAGTATACAGAACCTGTTGATCGTTTTCCGACTCAGCCGGAGGCAACAACGTATCCGAGTATGTGGATTGATTAAATGTGATAGTTTCATTTGCTAAGGTTACACCGTCTGCAAGCACGCCATGAACAAGGAATGTCACGTACAAACTGGAACTGCTTCCAGCATTGTGAAGTCCAATGCCGACGTAAACAGGAACCGTTGGTGTGAACGTGGATGTTAGGAGATTGACGCCGACATTGTTTTCGGCAGTACCCAGTACCTGTACTGGAATCAAGACATTGGGATCACCCAAAAGGAAACCATTCTGATCCACGTAGACTGTAAACTTCCTTGGGATGGAACTGTACCGACGAATTGGGAAACTTGATTGGGAAAGCTGTTGAACAACTACCCCGTTTGAAATAACTAGTTCGTTCGAACTTGCCAATCCAGAGAATGTAATGGAGGATGCAGAAACTGATGCAATTGCAAGACTGGGGGATTTGGTGTAGGAGATGCTGATGCTTGCTGGAAGAACGGACAGGTACAAAACAACGGTAGTTGTTCCAGGAATAGGATCCACGCTGATCGGAAGGTTGAGCGTAGTATCATATGCGGACAATACCGTATTTGGAATAGCAGACAGATTAACGTAGTAGACGTTGGTTCCACCGAAGAACGAACCATCCGTTGCTGCTCCGGTAAAGTCAACCTTTACTTGTGCGGATGTGAAAGTGTCCAGGCAGAAGTACCCTGGAATACCAGCAACTGAAATATCCTTGGACAGAACCATGCCGGAACCTATGAACTGATCGTAGAATCGGATGTCGCCAACAGTGAGATCCCCAATGCTTTCACCATGAGGATTCGTGGGAGTAACTGTTCCAGATCCAACATGGGATCTGTGAACCGTATCCACGAAACTGAACCAATTCCGAATATATGGCTGCGTAGTTGTCGGAGCCAGATACTGAATGTTTCCGGAAACGGCATATACCACACCAGCTAGAACTACGGTACGTTGCTGGATCTGATACGGAAGATTTTGATATGCAGCATCTGTGATGCACGACAACGTAACCACAGGAATCTGTCCGTTTGCAACCATCTGTCCTGTAGTTGTGAGTGAACGATCTGTCGAATCCACTACTTGATATTGAAGAACAACCAGATTCAAATTACCGGACAAATCCACCAGTGAAACTGATGTTGTTTGATCTAGAAACAGGATATCTCCGGATACCGAAACTGCAATTCCAGGAGCGATGCTGTAGTTGTACTGATCCACTGCCGTGAGCCACAACGGTTTCAACACGTTATTGGGATTGGAACTCGGATCGGTTGTATCGACCACGCCGAAACCTGATCCAGACAGCAAAGACATTGACTGTCGAAGAAATGCCTGAACCTGCTGGAAGTGCGTATGCAACAGATCCTGCGTCAATACTCCGGTACTGAAATTGATAGACGGTAACGGAAGACTTGTATTATCGGACATTTGCGCTTTCCTTTTCCTGTACTGCTTCTACTGCTGGAGATGCCGACGTAGATCTTGTGGCGGCCATCAATCTCCGGATCTCACCATAGTTCTTGAGTATCTTCTTGTGCAGAGGTTTCACATCTTCTATGTCCTTTACCCAGCGATAGCCTCCGCTTTCCCACGACAACTCCGGAACAAACTCATGCTTCAGTATCTTAACAAACAGGAACACGACAGCGGATTTGGATGGTAGACGTATTGAATGATCAAACCAGCGCACGCGCAAGCCAGACTCTTCGACAAGTTCACGTCTACATGCCTCTTCTGGCAGTTCTCCGGATTCAACTCCACCGCCGAAAAATCCATAGGTATTTGGATGTCCGACGTCTTTTCCGCGGAGTTCCATCAAGAATCTATTGGTTGATCTGCTGTAGATCAAACAGAATGCGGCTTTGCGTCTTGACATTATACAGTCTCCTGAACCACAACCAATTTAATGATGGGTTATGTCGCTGGTCCGACAACGGGACCAGGATCAATAGCCTGTGGACCAACATATACACCCACACCAGAACAAGGTTGCATTACAACTACCTGCATATAATCAAACATGGAATTAACAGATGCAGAGCCAATAGCCATTCCCTGTGTGACTGATCTGGTATTGCAAATCAACTCCAGAAAATCCTCAGTACCATTACTTGCCGAGATCGATGGTATGTTAAACCAGGTGCTCAAGGAGAATTTCATCGTGCCAGCATAGTTCGAAGTTGGGACAACAGATAAACTAGATGTTGAGACTGCTGTGAATGTGAAACTTCCAGATGTATTGTTAATATTGGGAGTTGAATTGTTCATGTAATCGGCAACGACAACAGGAACTCCACCTACTGTAAGCTGAACGTGATCGTTGACGTATGCATTGTTGTTTGTCGTTGCCCAAGTAAGTGTATATTTCATACCAATAACAATCGGTGCAGAAGATACAAGTGGTGTGGTGCCGCCTCCAGCACTGTGCCTGAAACCAGATGAAAAGCTTCCGTTCCAACCAGACGATATGACGTTCATAACAAGAAGCTCTTGTTTTGAAATGGTCGGGCGCCACAAGTACAACCGTACAGCACCAGGAATCAAGTAATCGGTATTCTGTACGAACACGCTGGCATTGATTCCAGCCAAACCCAAACCAGCCAGGGCGGTGATATCAATGCGCTTGGATCTATAACAAGTCCGTACGGATCTAGTATCAGCCAAATTGAACTTGTCCGGATTCGTTTGAATTGGATACCGCCAGTCCACAGAGGGACTATCCAGATGCTGAGGCTTTGCCATTGAGTCCCAAAACAACAATGCACCAAAAAGCATATTCGATGGTGTATTGGTGTTGATGGTCATGGTATGCCTTGATAGGTCAGGTATTGAATCTGCATCAAGGCTGCTACCGATGACAGTGCTTCAGCAGTAACGGAAGATGTAGGTTGATTGGTTGTGGCATCGACGAAATTACGTTGATCACGAATCCACTGCACGCCGTCTCCATTCCAGTTCACATCGCAAAGATTGAACAGGTTCTGAGTGCCTGAAGCTGTTTCGGCAATAACGGTTAAGACGCTGGATCCGGTATTGGCCTGGGACATGATCGACCAACTGCTGATACCATTGTAGATGTTGACAGACCGTGTATTTGTATAGGGGTTGTTGATACGGAAATTCTGAATGTCGCAGAAATTACCAGCGTCCAGTGTCAACGTTTCCTGTAAAGAATTCCCCTCGGCATCCGTTCCCGTTATCTGTACAGACAGAGATAGTTCCTGACCAAGATCCGTGTTGTCTGCCAGATACTCAATTGCAACGGTAATGGTGCCATTGAAATCCTGCGTCGGGGTCACAACCAAGGAATCTGTTTTGGTAAACACGACTTCGGTTGAACCGGAACTGATCACAGGTGGTACGGTGATGCCACCTGCATACAAAGACACAGACCCAGAGGTCCTGTTTACAATGGTGTAGATGATTCGATACAACGAACCAACTGCATACGTAGTTGGGTCAGTCATAACACCAACTGTTCCAACAACGTGAGTATAGCCTATTGAATTGGTTCCGGACCAGCCAGCACCAAGAACAAGCCCGCTAGTCAGTACGTTGGAACCTGTCTGTGCTGTAATGGTTCCTGGAACTGAACCAGTATACGTATCGTCTTCGACTGCCACACGGTAGTACTGGTTTGCATCTGCACCCTGATCCAAATTGCCTGTGCTCCAGACACTGAAGTAACCTGTTGTATCTGCAACAACCACATCGTTGATCACGAAACCGAGTCCGGACAAGTCATCGAAAATCCAGGTATGATCTGCACCGCCTGTGAAATTCTGTGCGATTTGGAACGTTGTATTGACTGAATTTACCTGTACACTGTAACCGTTACCGACTATGCCACCTGGAGCTGTGAATACCAGTGTGTTGGCATTGACTGTGGACAGTTGGCATGTTGAACCCGATCCAGCAAACGTGGGATCCAATTGAAATGCAGTGGCTATGTTCTGAAGTGTTGTGGCAATGTCTGCACCGAGAACGAATCCAGTGTATCCTGCCGAACCAGACAACGTTTTAGTTACTGGAGGTTGATTCGGAATACTGATTGTGATAGAATCACCAGCACTAAATCTTCCGAAATCGGATACAGAAATCAGTGCCGTAGCGGATACACCGGGAGGTGCTGCATTGGTCCCTATTACGTCCACGTACCCGGACATGTTCCGTTGTGTTTCGGTTGCATGGCGAATCAAACGGTATGTACGTCCTGGAACGTATACATCTGCGGCAATGATAACTTGATTGGTGCTGTATGAATATTCCCATGAACTTCTGGGTATGTAGTTCACACCATCCAGTAGTTGTGCAGTTGACAGGTCCAGGTCGCCTGTAAACGTACTGACTTGAGATGTTGTGCTGAATACAGTGATGTTCTGAACAGCATAGGTATAGAACAACCGAACGTGTCCGTAGAATGCCGTGGATGTAACCAGCAAATGACCGGACAACGGTGAAAGCTGATATGGATTCGGAGTCTGTGTCAAATACATTTTTACTTGACAGGCTTCATTGAGTGCATTGGCGAATCCAGGTTGGCTTGCCTGACGCGTTGATACATCAGCCACATCCAGAGCCTGTTCTGTTGATATGACATTGCCGTTACCGTCCAACGACAAAGTCATCAACGGAATCGAAATGCCCTTGTACGCTCCGAGATCGAAACCGAGAGGAGCTGTAGATGTGGTTGGTTCCAGGACAATACCGTTTGAGATTACTGGATCGGCATTGTTGGGACGGAACCAAATCAAGTTGTCGCTGTTTACATAGTACTCAAGATCTGGAATGTATGTGTACTGAACAACTACGCCAACTGGAATAACCAGATCCTCGAAATACGTTGGATCCGGTACAGGTGACGGCGCCGATGGATTCGGAGTCCAAGCCAGTATGCACTGATAGACATGAAGGATTCCAGATACAGTGTATGTAACCCTGGAACCAACCGAGTAGTTGCCGGTAATAGCAAACGTCGGATAGATTGCAAAATCACCACCAACGAATCCAGGTCCAAGAACCACAACATCGTTTTGAACAGTATATGGAATGTCAGCACCAGTACCTGAATCAGTCAGCGAAGAAATGCTGAGAGGAACGTGACTAGTGGACAAGTATCTATTTGCCAGAACACCAGTTTCATAACCAAAATAGTCAGTGGAAATGTTTGAACTGATGATGGTTTCTGTAAACGGAAAACCGACAATTCCATGCGTAGCCATGGTAGCTACACCAAACCCACGTTGAAACAACTGCAACGGAATCGGCATGGTTCCATAACCTACATCGTTGAAACCGATACCATGTGGATTGTTGGGCGTTGCAAATACAGTTTGTTTGGATCTATGCACTGTATCAACTGCGGTAAATACAGGGGCGACGAAACCGTAGGTATTTGGAGATGCATCAACTTCAGTTGTTATTCCGATGATGTCAAATAGATACTTGTCTTCAACTGAGTCAAGCAGAGGGTTGGTCAACGACCAGTCAAATCGTTTCCATGGAAGTGCATATGTAGCACCGGCATAGGAAAAAGCGAGCATCTGCATTCCGCTTTGATTGATCCAAATACCTGATGCTGATTGCGTCCCTACGCTTGGTGCCCAGGATATAGCAAGTACGTGACTATGTGCATCTCCCGGGAATTGAAATGTACACGATACTGACGTGGTTGCACCTGTCCCAGTAACTGTTACTGGAACCGTGGAAACGGATCCGTACACAGTGAATGCTATGCTGGTTCCAGTGGCGCCAGTTGGCCAGGATACGGTATATGTTTGGCCGAGCACGCTGTAGGTCACGTAGGTGATGGTGGTTCCAATTACAATGAAACCGTTTCCATTTACGGCTGTATATGTTGAGTTGTATGTATCTCCGCCTGTCATGGCAACTACAGAATACGTTACCTGCACCGGATCTTGAACCGGTTGCCATGTCCATACAACTGCGCTGAATCCGCTGTCTGGAGACACGATCACTGATTCACCTTCGACGACGCCGGTGGTGATAGTGAATGGGTCCAATGCAGCTGCACCAAACAATGCCGTATTTACCGTGCTCAAAGACGCATAGATGCCGAGCACGTTCAACGGCAACTGCACAGGTTCCGTAGAACCTATGGCTGGATCGCGGGCATTGATCTGATAACGAACCAAGGCCAAGACGATTTGATCCACGTTCCCTGGAACAAACTGATCTGCATATGCAATTGAAATGGCATAGCTGATTTGAACCTGCGCGGGAACGGTTTGGCCGAATCTATTAACAGTGGTCGTTGTTGTTCGAACCAACGACATCACCACAAACACATTGGTTCCATCCACGATACCTGGCACGGTTGCAGGAAACAAACCAGTAAACGTACTGGTCAATTCAACTACAGTGCCATTGATCACGGCAGTACCTGGGGTTACTCGAAGTTCCAAAGAACCTGTGGTTTGTTGAACAACCAGTCCAGATACTATTCCAGAAACAGTTTGGCTTCGCACGGTTGCAGCCGAACGAAGCAGTGATAGATCCAGAGTGCTGAGAGCGTCGATTTGACTCATTGGAATATTTGTCCTGAATCTAGTACTGCGTTATCCACGTCGGTATAAAGATCGGATAAAGTCAGGTGTGCTGGTTTGAGCATGAGACATGCACCTTCCCAGGATTCTGCGATGTTTATGTTGGCTCTGTAGCTGTAGGACAAATACCCAACTTCGGGGAGTCCAGTTGAAGTGTTTTGGTTGTGTACTAAAACAATCTGACCAGAAGTCGGCGTTGTCGATTCCGTAAATGGTATATTGTGATCAGTATGGTTCCCAGAAATTTCCAGTATCACGAAATCAGTTGCGGTGTCGGCAACTTCAACCGTCAATGGTCCAGTCAGCACGGAAACTACAGGTGCGGTTGAATTTACTGTGGTTGTTAAGGAGTTGGCAAATACCTTGTAGACGTAAGTCGTTTTCATGTTCTTGGTCGTGACCGTCAATGTATACGTGGAGTCGTCGCTGAACGTAAACACAGATGCAAACTGAATAGGTTGAATCGGAAACGTGTTGCCGATGCTGAAACAACCCACGGCATCGAAAACAAAATCGGCATCTGTGCCGTTGAGTCTCATGGAACCTGTTCCGCTGTTCCACAACACGAAATCTTGTGCTGGGAACGAAGAGATAACGAGTACATCGTTCTTGGCGTAGGTGACTGCGGTATCTGAGCCAATCGCTATCGGGGATTTGTTGACATCGTACAGAATCAAGGACAGTTCCAGGGAATCAGATCCCTTACCGAATGTCTTACCAGTAAATGCGTCTACGTGATAGGAACCTGAAACGTTCACAGGAAGAACCGTAGATTCATAAGCTGGAAGTGCTTTCATGAATACTAAAGTATCTGGATCTATGGACTTGAGCAACGGACGAGTAAGCGTGCAATAGTACCGACGGATAACATTTCCGGATCCATCCAGGTATTCTTGTTTTGACTGAACCAGAGCAATTTCCTGCCAGGCATCCAGAACAGGAACGTCAGACTCCAGATGGAACGTGGCGAAGTAGTCTCCAGATACCGCTATCTCTGCTGTGTCAAACATGATCGTGCTGGATCCTGCTGGAAATACGCCAATCATCTCCAGCGGAAATCCAATCAACGACAACTGTGTATTGGCAACGTAACTATTCTGGATAGGCTGCAACAAAGAAACATGGGTTTGTTTCTGAGTAGGGTCCGATTTTGATCTGATCCACGTGGTTGTCGTGATCGGTACAAGTTCTTGACCTGCTGAAGACAGCAAAGAGTTCATGGGAACATCCACCCAACCAACTAGCGTGATCGTAGTGTCTCCGGCATTGATGGTATTAGCAGATGCATCCAAAGTATCCGAAGCCAGAGTTACATAATCTCCGTCGTACCGGGTACAGAATCTACTTGTACCTTTCATGTCTGCATCCAAAACCAGTACGTTTCCATGCGGAATGAAATCAAGCGGACGCTTGACAGAGGCAGTGCTTTGAATCAGTTTGGTTTTGGACGTCCAGGACACAGTTTATTTTCCAACGATCTTTTGAACTGCTGCGGTCACGCGGGTGAAGTCGGAATAAGACTGATTGGCTACATCCCGGACCCTGCGCTTCATTTTTCCAGACACTACGTTTACCGGAGACTTTCCAGTAACGTCCACATACAGTGCCTTCAACTGCTTCAATGTCAACTGGAAACTAGCCAGTTCTTGCTTGGAGATACCGAAGTTCTTGGCACCCTTCTCAGACAACTCCAGGAACGTTTGTTCCGGTGAGATGGCATTGAAGGCATTGGCATCGGCAATGCTGAGTTGATTGTCTGGGTCTGCGTCTTCTTCATCTGCAATAACGTCTTCGTCTGCGTAGATGATTCCGATGTCTGCAAACGGATCAGATACATCTGCCTTGGCACGATGCTGGAACCCCTGAAGATTCTGTTCTTCTTCGATGACATGAATAACTGGTTCAGGCACGGGAGCAACTGCGCCAATTCCACGTCCAGGTCCATTGCTTGCTTGACCATGCTGTGATGGATCGTAGTAGGTGAATGGTGTGTGGCTTGCACGCTGCACCAACAAAGTAGACGATCGTGCAATTGTATGGTGACCAAATACAATAGCACGGTGAACGATCTCGCCCGGAACTTCCGCCAGCTTCCTAGCAGTAGGTTGTCCCATGACTTCGTTATTTGCATCGGCTCCGGCTTCGGATTGCAGAAACAAACGTAGATTGCGTTCTGGTTGTGGTGTGTAAGCCATGATACTTATCCTTGAACCTGTCCAGGTTCTGGTGGATCTACGTGGTCTGCTGGAGCGGATGCAGTATTGGCGGTTAAATAGTCTCCGCTGAAAATCTGTTGACGTATAAAAGCCAATTCCATTCGGTTGTCTTGATACTGTTTCGTGAGTAGATGATCCAGAAGCACGAGTTCACGTTCTCGATCTGCATAGGTATAATTGGGATGACTAAATGGAACTTGTGTAGGCGGCAGCATCTGCGTAGGCGATTGATTTGTATTATTGGACATGTTCATTGTGCCTTTGTGTGTTTGGTGTATGTTGGTGAATTTGCTATGTTAAGAAAAAACAGGTCAAGGCAGCTAGTACCTTGACCTGAATCAGTCTGGACTGTGTTCAGACCAAGAACAATTCAATCGGTAGACAGTAGTTACATGTATCTACCGAAGAATTTTCTTATACCCGACGAACCTTCTTCACGACCTTAGCAACCTTCTTCGCAGGCTTGACAACTTTCTTTGCCACCTTGGCGGCAGGCTTGGCAACCTTCTTCTTACCGGAGCCCTTCTTCGCGTCCATGGCGGCCTTGTGCTTCGCCTTGAGCTTCGGAGTCGTGAGCCAAGCCTTCTTCATGGCCTTGCCCTGCTTCGGCTTCACATGACCGGCGCGATCACCAAGGATCTCGCGCATCTTCTTTTCCTTGGTTCCGTAACCAGCGGCGCGCTTGAGACGCATCAGAAGCGCGTACGCGTCGCGGGAAGGAATCATCTTGCTGGAACGGGTGATGGTCCAACCGGTCTTGGTCTTCACGGCCTTGATGGGCTTGCGCTGCATTGCCTTGGGATCGTAGCTCTCAACCACGATCTTTCCGCCTTCCGTGATCAGGTGATTGATGCCAGCGGCCGAAAGTGCTTTCGATACGGCTGTTACTGCAAATGACATGTTCATTCTTTCTTCTGGATGTTTGGGTCGGTGTGTATTTGAAACTGTCAAGGAAATCTTTGGAAAGAGCATTTCCTCCCCTAATAAGAATTACCTTGGTTACGGGAACATTTGCAAAAATCAGATGCCTTCTACATACCTAGACAACTCAAAATTCAGAACATGATCTGGAACTAGTTTCTTGACCAGCCTCAACTCCTTTTTAGAGAATTTGAATTTAGTCTTCTTCTGACATCGTTTCACATCAACTATATTATGCAATGCGCGTTGAATGGTCGCTCTGTCATATATCCGTGCTGCACGTTCTGGTGTTTCAAAGCAACCAAGCGCAAATCTTTTGTAGTTTACAGTTATTTCAGTAGCATAGATTCTATTGGCATTACACTTTCGTATGAAGACACCAATATAACCAGTCTTATTATTCCTGCTCCGTATAGATTTACGATTGTTTTCTATTCTACTAAGTAGCTGCAAATTACTAATCAAATTGTTTGGTATCGGAATCTGCGGCTACAACTTCACAGCGGATTCCACGAGATTGGAGTTGTGCTGCTACGGTGAAGATTGACATTTGCTGGTCCTACTTTACGGGTACAGTTACAGGGATCACAGTGATTTGAAATCGATGGGCGTGAGTCTTACTGTATTGAACAATTCCAGTACTCTGGTTACGCTGACAGGATGAAGTTGCTCTATTTCGACTTCAGCAACGTAATTTATTTCTGGATTGGATCCGAATAGAAAATGCAGTACAGCAATCTCTCCTGGATCAGTTACGTGGAGATGCTTGCATAATCCAACAACTCTGCTATCTTCCATGACAGTACCTACGATGCTACTGTAGAATATCTTGGTGTCTGGTACAGGTTCTAAGGTTCCGCGCTTTAGAATCTGTATCTTGCAACTACGGGGCATGTGGGTCTGAACAGTTTTATCGTAACCTGTACAGGCCACGAGATTGTCGCTTGCAGTATATGCCGTAACATGATCTATATGTTCGACCCAAGAAACAGTAGGATTCATGAGTATGATCTTGCATCCGGTTCTGAAACCAAAAACGCCAATCAACGTGTCTTCTCCGCCCCACATCCCATCGAAACCTGGAGCGAACAATCGCCCGGTATCTGGCCAGACCAGTTGATTGGCCTTAACAATTAAATCCACAGCTTCTCGATTCAGACTCATGTTGCAGGACCAGACAGCGGAATGAGCAATAATCTCTTTTGGGTTTATGAGAAGACGGTCCAAACCATTTACGTAAAGACGCATCCGCGTAGCAGGGTGATTCAAACGTCTGTCTGCTACTAGACCATGTGATGTTCTATTCCTCCTGAGTCCACAACCAATAGCGGGACCATTGGATGAATCGAGGATGCAACGGTGATGTTTGATCAGATCCGGTGACGGAACACAGTCTCCATCAAGGAACAGGAAATCACTGGTTCCGTAGTGTTTGGTTATGAACTGTATACCTGCATCTCTATTGGCTCCGGCGCTGAATCCAACGAACTTGTGAATGGATCGAACGAACTCTATGCCGAATTCGGCACACGTTGTTTGCAACGACCAGTAAAGTTCTTCAGGACCTTCAAAAACAACACATACATGATCCGGTAACTCAGACTGTTTAGACAATGCAATCAGAATCTCGTTGAGATTTTGTGTTTGCGAGGCTGTGCAGATCACAATTACCGAGAACATAGTGGGGTACAAACAATTAAGACATTGGGATGAATGACAAGCCAGAGTATCCAGATTGACTGACACCGCCAAAAGACAAGCATCGCAAGTAACCAGCATACGTAAGCGTCTGTCCTGCGCTGAGTGCTGTGGTAGCAAGTGTAAACGAATTACTTATACTGAAAGCATCGAACACATGCAAATAGTAAGACCGTGCACCAGTCGAATATGCTGCAGTAGAAGTTATTTTGACATTTACCCTGAGGGTCATATCATATTCCGCTGTATTTCCCGTATTCGGGACATACACACTAACATGTGACTCAGTTCCAATGCCTCCGTTACCTACTTGAAAATTCAAATCTAATTGCGTAATACGCTGATCAATTTCTACTGACATGAATTCATTGATTACAGAAACATATCCAGGTGTTGGGGCAGCCGGTGCAGTAATCGGTATTGATGTTGTGACAGGAGTGGCAACATAAGTACCAATCGGTTTCAGGAACGTATGCAGAGTAAAATCCCAACCATAGTGGTCGTAAGACGGTAGCACAACAGCAGCCGTTGTTGTCGGCACGACAGATGATCCTAGTACAGTCAAGTTATATGTATGCGTTCCAGACTGCCACTGGTCAAACATTGAAATTACGATTCCTGTACTTGAACTACGATGGTCAGCCTTAACGACCGAGTTGGTACTTTGCAAACTGGCACCGCCACCGGCGACTATATCACCTGTGGCAGACAGAGAACCTACTGAAACGATACCTGAAAATACCCCAGATACAGCAGACACAGAAGATGTTGAAACGATACCTGAAAATACCCCAGATACAGCAGACACAGAAGATGTTGAAACCACCGACCCAGCATTTAAGTATCCTGACAAGGTCAGATTGGTCATGGATCCTGTAGTGATTGTTGCATTGTCGATGACTACGGGCTTTGTCCCACCATAGAGGTGCAATGAACCAGCTAAATCGACACCCATACCAACGCCGTTTACGCCATTGAATCCGTAACTGGGACCGGAAACATCTACCTTGGCGAATACCTTTCCGGAAGTGGACAGATATGCATTGCCTGTACCTGCGGCAATGCCCCACTGGATCATGGTTCCATCATTTGCAACGGTACCGTATCCAATGAACATACCAACATTGTTTGTCTGGACAGTTCCAGTAACAGAAGCACTTCCGGAACTATTTACAACATTGAACGTAGCTGTTCCACTAGTACCATGAACAGTAGTTGCCGTGGGACTGTAGATGTCGGTATTTGTGCCGCTGACCTGGACATAGGCTCCGCCGGTGTTGCCGACGTACAAGGTGTTGCCGGTACCAGTACTTGTGATTCCTGCTCCGTAGTCGTTGAAGATCAACGAAGATCTGGTCAAAACGGAATTGGAACCTGTGATGATTCTGTTGGTGACGGTCATGTAACCAGTTACGTCAACTGAAGACGTTCTGGTAGTCACCGACAACAGACTGCGGAAAGTTCCACTGTATGGAATAGAACCAAACCTGATGGCTCCAGGAAACAATTCGCCATTGGTTTGTTCTGCTACGGCAAAATTGTAGTAGACATAGGTCCCGTCGTTGGACTGCGAAAGGATGAGCGGATTCGCAGCACCTGCTGTGATGCCGGTATCTCCGCTGACTTGATCCTGCACGATCATGAAAGCAGTTCTTCCGCCGAGGCTGAATCCAATTCCGTTGGTATACTGACCAGCAGTGGATGCAGGGCCAGTGACAACCCAACTCCAGGCGCTGACAAGATTGCCGGTCAAGGCAATGCATGTAAATGCGGTAACAGTACCTGGAACTACAGGTCCCAAGTAATAGCCACCATAAGTGTATACTGTAATATTGGCGGAGGAGTTGTTGGCGATATTAAATATCTGCCCGACTACTACAGGGGAACTTGCCATAGGTAGTGTTACCGTCTGTGGAACGGAACCAGTAAACAGCTGCAGCGACGGAGATGATGCTACCAACACAACAGGCGTAGAAGATGTTGTAGTTGTTGCTACATCGCCGTTGGTCCAGTTGTCCACGTAGTAGATGCCGGTTGTATTGGCGGCATTGAAAGAATAAGCCGGGAACGCTTCGTCGTTTGTGATGGTCGTATTGCGGGCTTGAATCTGCATCGGAGTCGTGAGACGGTTGCCGTGGATATCCACTATCAAACCGGCATTGAATGCACTTAGGTTGGACCAGGATCCGATACTTATCTGTCCTGGAACAGTTCCTTCGCCTGAACCAGTTACGTTGGCGATACCAAGGTAATAGTTCATGAAACTACCTGTTGATTCGTAATCTTGAACCAATGTCAACGGGCAGTCCATGTCAGTAACAGGACCAGTATCTCCGTTTCTGGAAATGAACAGCGCGGTCTTTCCGTTGATGCTGAATCCGATTCCGTTGAACAGATCGAAATTGTAGGCATCGGATCCAGCTTCTGAATATGCTGGAATGTAGTAGATGCCTGTTGCAGTTGGAACAGTGGTTCCAGGAACTATGACGGAACCAGAAGTTCCAACGGACCAGGATCCTGCTCCTGTTCCAGTCAACGAAATACAGGTCACTGTTGTTGACGTGCCTGCAGCAACTACCACAACGGAAACCGCTCCGCTGGATTGTACGGTTACGTCCGAAGAGGAATTGTTGGAGATGATGAACGGCTGATTGATGTTCAGAGTAGTGACATCAGGCAACGTCACCAACTGCGTCACCAACTGCGTCGATGTTCCAATGAAGTACTGCAACGGATACGAAGCCGATGTCAGAACCAGCGTAGTTGCCGATGTCGTAGTTGTATTTCCAGTGGATGTTTCACCGGCAAAGTAATAGCCTGGAGCGGCGGCACTTCCTTGGTTTGCCATGATCCGACCGTTTGGATCGATGCCACCATAGTTTGTGATGTGAGCTTGATCTGTTACCCAGATGCCTTGGTAAGATTGCACGCCAGCGGAACTAAACTTCACCCCGTCGCCGATTGGACTGGTTTGATCATAGTTGATGTATTGAACCGGTGCAAACAACGTCGAGGTTCCAGCAACAACCGCACCAACTCCTGTTACATCAACAGTCCATGAAGCTACGGCGCCACTACTTAGCGGACCTGCATAGAATGCTTGAGTCACGGTGGATGGCTGACCGGCGGTTACGTTTGTACTTATCTGAACATTGGGGAACGACCCTGATTGCGTTCCAACTACGATGGTATTGAAATCTCCAATCAATGCACTTACGTAACTGACCTTGCCCTGTCTGAATGCAGTAATGGCAGGAAGGAAGTTGTTGCCTGGGGAGAAACTAGAACCAGATCCTGTTCCTGGCCAGTTCGGAGACATGGCGGACATGTTCCCTTTCACATTCATGCGAACGGAAAGATTCACACCAACTGCAACTGAGGTATTCAGGATCAACGTGATTGCATTGCCGGATTCGTAGGCAGTTACATCGTAGAACCCCTGTGCATCCGTCAATGCAGATGGATTCAGCGATGTTGCGCCGGTATGATCGCAAACGTCAACAACGTAAACAGGTACAGATAAACCGGTTACAGTGGAAATGTATCCGTTGCCGTACTCGTCTTCGATGGCGAAGTACTGGGTAGCGGACGAGTACGTGGTATTTCCCTGTTTTCCCAAATACACGACGAAATCGGAAATGCTGAGTGTCGTTGCACTCAAGGTAACTCTATTCGTGGTGGATGGCATTCCAACTTGATATACACGCGGAACAGCAATTACCATGCTCTGTGAGATGACTGGATTGACCCCGCTCAGTGGGGCTGTACCAAGTGCATTTACGAGCGAGTTCACGTAAGCAGTTCCGAGAATACCGGGATCTGCTTGGGTTACAAAGGGGTTGGATCCAGATGGTGTTCCAGCGGAGCCAGCCAGTGCTGCACCTTGATTCAGCGTGATATGCTTGGTGTAGTCGGCAATGTGCGTTGCCAGATTAGCTGCAACTTGCGTGGCATTGGTGAAGTCCTGCCACGAACTACCGTCCCAGAAACTGATCGTGAAAGTGCTTTCACTGGTTCCGTATGTGGTCATATCCCCGATACGGGAAACAGCCAACGTTGAACCATTCGGATATGCGGTATTGCGGTTGGCTTGGGTATCGTAATGCCCAAGGAACTTGCTATCGCCAATAGGTGTTACTTGATCGCGATCCCGTATGCTTGCTGGATCGTCATAGAATACGTTGGCATTTGCAGGAGCGGAGGTATAGGTTCCGATAATGCCCAGGCAGATGTAGTCGATTGGGGTGGTGGAAGAAACAACGTCAGCCGGAATAGTGTGCGTTGCATACACTGAAATAACAGCACCACCGATTGCCTGATATTCAGCAGAACAGATGATATACTGTGGAGTCGTTGTCGGAGGAGAATCCAGTGAGATGACGGTCGTGGTAGTACTGGTCACGGTCATTCCAGAGCCAGTGATTGCCAGGAATGGCGTCACTGAAACAGAACCTCCGCTTACAGTCAAACGACCACCTGAGTATACACCCTTGAGTGCCAGACCAGGTACGGCCTGACCAAGTATTCCGCCAAGTTTGGCATTTACACCTTGAGGTGTAACAGTATCTGATCCTGAAAACGTTCCTGTGAGTGCCATTTGATTTACCCTCTACCGTCAGTAGATGTTCAAGTTCAATGTGACTGTTACAATTTGACTTGATGGAACAGTCAGCAATCCGAAGTTGGCTATGCTATGAAGAAACTGAGTACCGATTAGCACTGTATCAACGGGATTGTTTACGTAGACGATGGTTGCATACAATCCAATACTGCTGATCTGCTGATTGGCAAACACGCTTGGAATTGGTATTTGGAATTGGATTACCCGAGGACCTAACATCGTCGTGGACAAAGACGGTGACGTAGGCGCAGGTATGAGATTCAACAACGCAGATTGACTGGGCCAATTGGTTTGGGTGATGTCGGGAACAACTGGCAACAACGTTGTTGAGTCGCAGCCTACAGATCCGGTTCCGACACTGAATTTATTCACAAGAAAGAAACGGCCAAACAGATACTGCTCGCCTATCTTCTGTGCGCCGGTGTTTGTTATTCTGGCTACAACGGCCATGATTACAAGTACCTACGGTTGTTTACTGGTTTCTTGTCCATGCCAGACCTGGTGGATTTTTCCAACATCAAACTCCTACCGATCCGCTCAGTGGTCTGCTGTGCATCGGACAACCTGGATCTATCCGCTTCAGATTCAAGTTTCTTTTTCAGTTCAACCAATTCATCATAGGACTGCGTGAATATGTATTTGCCAGCTTCCACAAGGGCATCACTCTTCTGTGAATCTTCGTATGTGGTTATCTCCGACAGTAGTTTGGCGAATACACGAAGCTGTTTCAACAACGCCGGATCCAACTCAGTGGTTTCCAAGCTTGCTTGTTTGGACAGAACCCTATGAATCCAGTTCACGATGTTCTTGATACTAGGACTCTGAATCACCTTCAAGGATTCAGCAATATCCGGATCCTGCTTCTTGAAGTTGGATTTGTGATGATGACTATGGGCGGCAGTTGCGACGTTGATCTGATCGCTCACTACTTCCAAAGTAGAAGTAACTATTGAATCGACAATGTCGGATCTGTGAACACTATTACCTGACTTCATAGGTACCCTGCTGGTCGCCGTTGCTGTCTTGTTCATCTTTGTTGCCGCCTTTTCCTGAAAGTCTTTTGCTACGCCGTTCTTCGCGTTCGTTCATCCTCTTTACCACATCTTCTTGGGCTTGGATGAGATCGTCGTGTCTACCGTTTCTATTGTCTATGAGTTCTTGTCGCTGTTCTGCTATTCGCTCTAGCGATTCGTTATACCGTTCGTACAGGTAGTCCTGATATTCAGGCAACGTATCAAATAGTTGATTGACGTTGTTGATGCGAACCCGAGGAGGATTCTTCGGGGCGAATTCGTATGTGGTTTTGTTCTGGTTTGGGTAGTACCGAATCTTCAACGTCTTCGGCATCTCAATAGTGACACGCGGTACTTTGGTTATGCCGGTGCCGGTATCGTTTGATGCTGCGGTAATGACTACAGCCGTTCCCTTGAACCTGAGTCCGAAACCAGCATCCACGAGTTTGTTCAAGAATCTTGAGTTCATTTACAGTCCTTGCAGAATCGGAATCAATCCGGAATTGTTTGGATCTGTGAAATCCAGGATCACGTCCGCTGGAAGGTCGGCATAGGTTACAGTTCCTTCGTACCAACTGTACAAACGATCAGGCACCTTGGAATTGTATTCCGTAGTCGTAGAATTCCAGAGGGCTATGTCACCGTCTACAGAATCAGTGTGCGAGATGGTATGCTGAAGAAGATTGCCAGTGCCTTCCAAATACCGTGGATACGTTACCCACCGAGCAAGTTCTGGATCAGTCTGCCATACATGGAACTCAGTGGTATTGTGCGTCTGCGAAGCCGTTGGAATCAACCGCATCCAATCCAAATTCAGATCCAGAACAGTTTCATAGATTGGTTTCTGAAGCAACGGTGTCTGCTGGAATACGGATCCACCGAACACAGAAACGGATACGGAGCTGTTCGGCTGGTTCATCATCGTTGAAACAACGCGCTGTCTTGCACTCCGAAACAGATTGTGGCTGTCCGGAAGTTCGCTGTCGAAACTAATCAACGGAGACACCATCGCCGTGGAACCGGGACCAGTCAGCGCCACATTCAATTCATTGAATGGCTCCCACAGATACTGCGTTATCATCAATGCATAGCTGTACAGAATCGTGGCGTAATTGGTAGACGTATAGCTGGTGCTGTAGACACGCTTCAATGCGCCGGTTGCATCCAACGTGTATACATCAAAGACATTCAATCCCTGACCCAGGAACACGGAGATCACGTGTTCTGTAGACGTTGCCACGAAATCGAATACGTCTGTAGTTGGAACCGATGTGGAATGCTCTCTGGTGATTTGAACGCGAAAGAAAGTTCCGGGTCCGGTTCCGTCCAAGATCACGTTGAGTTGCGTAGGCGTAAGGGGTTGATACGGGAGCGGAAGACTACGCAGATCCCAGAACAAGCCCTGTGTTATTCCAGGTTGGGAATTGTCGGCACTTCCATAAACAAGACGCATATATGTGTCAGCTTCAGCACCAAACAACGGCTCCACATAAACTGGACCGGTATAGGGTGTAGGTATGGAAGTGGCCGTAGTTGACATTTTCAAATCAACCAATCACTGTGACGACGAGATTTGCTGGTTGAATCGACGGTGTTTCATAACCCAAGAAGTCCAGAGTTTCCACAACATCGGTGTACTGATCCAACCTGTGGAATGCCACCACAGTGCTTCCGCGGATCTCTGTATAGGTTTGGTAGAGATCGGTGAGGAACTGTTGAACAGTCAACTCCACTACGAAACCCAAACCGTTTACGTATCCAGTGATCCAGTTCAATACGCTGGTTTGAAAACCACTGGTCTGCGTTGTGAGTTGTATGGTGATGTTGATAGTTACTTGCGCTGGTGCAGCCAAGCGAACCAGACCATCGGCTCCGAAGAAGTCATCGGCACTGGTATTGAACAACTGTCCCTGCAATCCGTAACAGTACCCATCGTAGTCGAAGTTGATGCGGATGGTGTCGGAAGCAGAGAGCACCTGAAGCAACTTCACCGAATCAACCCCACGAGCGGAACCAGTAGTAGCGGGCTCCGTATCCTGTATGTATACGAAGTTGTTGGTTATGGAACCGTTGACGTATACGGCATTGATAGCTTGAACTGGTTGATGTTGTAGAACGAACGTGGTTGAGGTGGAATCAAACGTAGTGGCCTGAGCACCTGAATACGTTTCTTCTGCAGTCACTGTATTCGGCTGTGCGACCACGCAATCGAAACCATCTCCGCGTACGGCACGACGGAAACTTAGTTGATCGCTCGATGGTACGAAGTTGGTGATGATGTTCGGGTACAACTCCAAAGCCAACTCAGAATAACTGGCAAACGAATTAGCTACGCGTCCAAGCATACGGAGTTGAATAAGGGACAGGTAATTGCTGTAGTTTCCAGGATCCACGCCGCCTGTACCTGGAGCTGGATTGTAGACGCCACTGATTCCGGTAACGGTGGAAAGCAGTAGTGTCAGTCGTTGGGCAGGAACTTGATAGGCTATGCCCTCTTGTGCGGCAGTGGCCTGAACGTAGACTTCGTATCGTCCAGTGCTTCCGTTGTAGTACGAAAACGCAGTTTGAGAGTTGATTCCGTTGACATCTGAATCTGTAGTGTAGATGATGGACTTGTCCACCGTGGCAACTGTAGTACCTGCTGGAATAACAATAGTCGTATTCGGTAGGGAAGTGAACCAGAATACCAGACCCACCGTAGCCCGCTGACCTGTTGGCTGTACGACCTTGAATGCTGTACCCAGTACCTGGATCTGTTGGTTGTTTGCTGGATTCGTTGCAATCAACGGAGAATACAAAGTCTCCAATGCATCCACGTCCGCGGATACATTTGCAATTTCCGAAGGCACTGGTTGCAATAGCAGATCGTAGATCGGACCTTTGACGGTGTCGATCGATGGATTGATTGCCTGAACAGCGGCAATGAGATTGTCTTCGATGGTCTGTTGAGATGCCATCTACCGTTACTTCAACTTGGATTGAACGTTGTCCAGCCAGTTCCGAGCGATGTCCTGCACGTAGTAACTGCAGGCGCAACTCAAAACATCGAAACCAGCCTGACGGCCTTCGAGATTCAAGTTCTCGGATATGTCCTTTGCAAGCGCGAAGAAACCACGCCGGAGCACGACTTCCAGATTCACACCCAAGAATGCATAGGCAAGAGTTTTGGTCGTGGCAACGTGTGTGATAACGCCGTTGGTGCTGACCCGGTGTTTGATGCCTGCAGTTGCCAGATTGAAACTGGCATGTGCGACGTTCTCAAGTCCGTACTGAATCCAGTTCCGATCCATGAGATACTGCTGAGCTTCGGCAACCAGTTCCTTGACGGTCTTGTGATCTTCGCGAGGAAGACTGGCAATGACCTTGATCAATGCCGCCTTCAATGTATCCGTGAGTTCGGCTTCGATGCGCTTGCCGAATTCTTTATCGTCTGCGTATTCACGGACAATGTCCAGAGTTCCTTCCCACGAAGGATAACTATATGGAAGAGTTGTCTGATCCCGGATCTGAACCGGAACCCGTACGAGTGAATGGCCGCGGAGGAAACTGTTTTGATAGATGGTTTTGGAACCATTGCCATTGGATGCGGCGGCTGTAGCCGATTCTGCCTTCTCCGTATCAACCTTCTCCACTGCTGGTTCAGGAGGCTTTGCCTTGGCCAGTTTCAGCATATCCTCAATAACACCAAACAGAGCCCTGCTGATCGGTTCCTTGAAAGTCCGCAATGTGAATGCGATTTTCTCCAGGAACTTCACGTATTCGGGGAAGTCATGGAATGCAGGAATCTCGTGTGCAGGCATCTTGCTCAAAGGATCTTCGTCCTTGTGCTTCCTGCAGATTGCATCGTACTTGGCATGAAGCTTCAGGAACCGATTGGTATTGTCTGCACCAATGGTCTTGATAGCTGATCGAATGACTTCATCCCCAAGCAATAGCCTGTAGGAGTTTGCTAGTCCGCCGGTGGTTTCGAACATGGTGGTGTATCCTTTACGTACGTGCGCGTGTCAGGTTGATTGGATAAGTAACTAAAACAGATGAACCAATGTACTGGATTAGATTCCGAGATCTACGTCGTTCACAAGTTCCACACCCTTGCCCAATGCGGCCGCGGCCTCACGAAGACGACGAAGAGCCTTGTAGCTGAGTTCCACAACGCCGTCAAGAACGGACTTGCCATTGACGTTGATGTTGTATGCGAGTCCGGAATCGGTTTCCTTGGGAAAGATGACTTCGGTTCCGAAATCGAACTTGGTTTCGCCAGCGGGGTTGAATCCGACTTTCTTCAACAATGCAATGGTATTGTTCAAGAACTTCGGAGAAGCGGTAACGTAGGTTCCGCCGATGGCAATGGAGAGTTCCAGGAAATTCACGGAAGCTGCGAGTCGGCGACCGTTCAACTTCTCGTAATCGCTAATCAACTGACGAGCCTGAATCGGATGCTGAGCCCACTTGCTTGCAGAATACTTGGTAGCCTTCGCAGCTTCCTTGAGAATCTTCAGTTCCGATGCATCGAGATCGTCCGCGGGCGAGGCCACTGCGATCTTCTTCGATGTATATTTGGTGGACTTGGACATTTGATTTGCTCCTAGTTATTCGATGATGTAGCTGGTGACGATTTCGATCCAGGACTGGACCTGTTTCTTGGTGTTTGTTGTGCTGATGCCATTGTACAATACACTAGCAGAAACCAGTTGATTAGTTGCCTGATTCATGGCAGCTAGTTTTTCCGAGGAGCCTGCTGCCATATCTGCAACCATCTTAGCAACTTCTGCTATTCCATTTGCCTGTACGAGAACGTTGGATTGGTTTTGCGATTGAAATTCAGAAAGACTGGCAGTGAGTTCTGTAACTACTGCACCTGCAACTGTAGCTTGATTCTGTAGAGCAATCTGATACAAGTTGTCTCTGGCACCGTTTACGTTTCCGAGATTAGATACAGCTTTCTGTAAACGAGCAACAAACGTTCGCTTATCCAGAGACGTGCAGTTGTAAAGCAACCATGTTTCCATGTCCAAACTAATACCAGTAAATGCATTGGTATTCGCATCGTAATACGAAGGCCTAGGCGTTTGTCTGTACTGTTCCAGGTTGGTAACGGACATGATAGGAAGTTGATCTCCGAAAATGAAAAACAGGGGAGACCAACTAAGATCTCCCCTGTTAAGAATTAGAATCTATTTCACTTGTAGTTGAACTATAACAGTGAAACAGAATCCACTGTCATTACTCTCCAACAACCGCTGCAAACTGTGCAGCACTCACCAGATAAGCCTCGATGACATAGACCTTCTTGAGTGCATGAACGTTGGTCTGGGGTTTGACATGCGTGGATGCAATCGCGTAGACGGTGTTGCCGCCCCACTGCGTGCTATCCGATAGTGTCCTGGCAGCGATATCGGTGAACCAAGCAATTGGCTTAACCACAACATTCCAAGTCGGAGCATTGGACTGGTTCGCCAACCAATATGCTGCATTCACAAGAACTGCACGCTCGTTGGCGGCATTGCGATCACCGAAGATCTTGGCGTACTCGCGGGTACCTACCTTGACGGCATGATACACCTTCTTGGCATAGGCTCCGAACATATTGCCCTGTGCAACCCAACCGTAATTGTCCCAGGTTCCTTCAATCAGCTTCTTGGAGAAGTTGTAGGGGGTATCTGGAATAACAACTTCGATAGTTCCAGTATGTCCGAGAGTGATGTTGGAAGTGGCGGAAACAGTTACGATGTTTACACCAGCGACAACAACAGGCGTCAGCGTTGCGGAGTTGCTGATACTCTGGGTGATGACGATGTTGTAGGTAGTACCGGGAAGCAGTGCAGTGAGATTGACGTTGGTTCCGGTACCGGCAATTGCCTGAACAGTGTGCGAAGCATCTGTATTGATTGCCAGAATCAATGCTGCCTGAACCTGTGCGGCAGTTGCAGTGGCAGATGGAATTGTAACAGCAACATGGCCTGCACCGATGGTAGCATCTGTGGTGAACTCGTAAATGCGTCCACCGATGGTAACGGTATCTGCTTCTTTGATTCCAGTGCTAGCGTTTGCTGCAACTGCAGTCAACGTACCAGTAGCAAATACTGCTGGTGCAAAGGAATTGACCTGGAACGTGACCGGAAGATTGACTTTCGGAGTTTCAATGTCAACGGGAATATCCCACCAACCAGTAACAGCGGTTCCACCTGAAACAGCAGAAACGTTTACAGGTCCTGTGGTAGTGGCAGGAACATAGGTTCCATTGGTCTGCAACTGCCAGGCATACGTCAGCGCCAGGTTGAGTGTGCTTGCATTGGTAGCTGTGAACGAAAACGAAACGCGTTCGGTTCCGTCAGTGAGCTGTGTGGTGGTAAGCGAGGTGATCGTCTGTGACATATGGTTACTCCCAAGATGTCGGTTCTATCAAGGACTGAATGTGTATCGGTGTATCAGTTTGTTGGTGTATTGTGTAACTGTACTTGGTCGGTTCGAACAACCGTCTTCATGCTAGAAGTTCATTCAGCATGATGATCTTAGGCCACTTGATCTATGTACAGCCTATGCCTTTGATTCAGCATAGATTCTAGCAGATTGCTTTTCAACCTACAGAAGTGGTATTGATGTTCCGTGCCCGTCCTGTTTCACGAATCCGTGCCAACAGATCCAGCAACGGTTTCCTGGCCAATGTGGTATTGGCGAATGAGAACGCTGGATTTCCGAGGTTACCGGGTTTGTTTACAGGAAGCAAACCCTTCTTCAAAACCACTACAGGAACTCCGTGCGCGAATGCCTTCTCGTCCGTAAACAAGACATTGTGATAGCTGGAGAAGTTCTTGCCAGCATCACCAGAAATCTCGGCACGGAATGCGGGGATATAACGAAGAGTACCACGAGTCATCGACTTTGCATCTGCAATACCGACCATCATGAATACGCCGCTGACACCTGGAACCAGATCCGTGATCTCGTATTCGAATCCAGACAATCCCAATCGGGTGTTGTTGAACGGTTTCCAAGATCTGATTCCGGGGAGTTCGGATACACCGGCCTGCGCCGTATAGTTGGCTTGAACACGTTCCTGAAAACGGAGAACTGCTTGATTGGCAGTCTTCAACTTGCCGTCTTCAACTACGTACTTAACACCGTTCCAACTCACGTACACAGGTTCCTTGATGAGTTCCTGGATCTGCGTGGCAACTTCAGTGAGATGCTTGATGAACTTGGTCGCTGAAACAGCATCTGTTTCAACTACAGTACGGAATACCTTGTTGTCACGGATCCGGACTACATCTGCATGTACAGGGTCCTTGGGGTTCACCGTGGCAGTGGTGGCTTTAGCTGTATGTGGAAGTGCAACCCACTTACTAGGATTGGCATCATCCGATAACGTCAGCACTTCGTCTTCAGGAACAATCAAGGTCTTGCCAAGCTTCTTCGTCTTCTTGGCGAATCCGGATTTCACCAACCCAGTGATTGCAGAATCAACTGGTGCTGGGATCTTGCTCAGTTTCAACCAAGTCTGACCAGCAAGTTCCTGCCGAAGCTGTTCCAGTTCAATGCCCTTAACGTTCTCGGGTTTGGTGAGAATGTTGAGAAGACGAACTTCTGTTTGATTCCATTTGGCTTTGAAACCGAGCATTAGATAGCCTCTGCTTTCTTCTGGTAGTTCTCTGGGAGCTTGCGGATCCAGGTCTTGGCAATGTATCCAGCGATATCATGTTGATAACTAATATACTCTTTCAACTGTTCAGGATCCGGAGCACCCTTGCCCTTCTTAGAAGACCATGTACGGATCAGTGATTGAATACGCTTCAAGTCCCCGAGCACGGCATTGCCCGTCAACGACATTCCACCCTTTGCAACCTTCTCACCATCTGCCAAGGACTCACCATACTGATCGTTCTGACCGAAGGTATTTGCTGCCGAAGCAGTCTTAGTATACTGTTCCAACTGTTCAACCACGGATTTGAATGTGCCTTTGAAGTGCACTCCAGTACATGTTAGCATGTCTCCGCCAGTTCTAGCCCAGCGAGTCAAACGAATCTCCCCGCGGGTTCCATAGAGTTTGGCAAATTCCTTCATTGCCTGTACGGGATCTGGATCCTGCACACCCTGTTGCTTCTTGTTCCGGACTATCCAAACATATTCTTCTTCAGATGCAACAACATTGATCTTCCTTGCCATGGTTACTTTACCTCCACGATTTCAACTGTTCCGGAAACAATGTCTTCCAACGAGTACACAGGTTTGTGTGTATGACTGTCTACCAACTCCACCTTGATCGATTCATAGGTGTCGTCTTTGCCGAGATCACTGAGACTGATCTGCTGTCCTGGTTTCGGTGCTGGACCTAGGATCCTGAACTTGAATGTTATATCCAGACCTGGACGCTGTGGGAAATTGCGGTAGATGCGAACCCGTTCCAATGTTCTGGCATAGGCGTTGCAGATTCTGAGCTTCGTGGGATTCTCCAGGAATGTATTGCTACGCAGCACACCGTTTTCGGTTTCGATTATCTTCATCGACTCCGCGGTTTTGGGGAACGTGAGTTTGGTAGTTACCTTGATCTTGGTGCCTTCGGCTGCCACGACCACGTGGCCGATGCCTGCAGTGGCGAGTTTACGGGATACATCGTAGATGGACATATTCATTTCCTTATTTGGTTGAAACTGCGACAGCAAGATCGCGAAGTAGTGCCACAGGATTGCTGTAACCCTTCAAAAACTTCATTGGACCTTCATGAATCAACTTCAATGCAGTCTTCACACCAGGTGTTTGATTGGCCTCTTCCAAAGCTTCACTGGTCAATACAAATTGATGATGAATGCGAGTCAACGGAACTCCAGCAACATCTAGCAGCAACTTCTTGTTCGCCTCTGCGTCAACATTGAAACCGGTAACGCCATCCAACGCCGCCAGGATTTCCTTGGCCTTCGCATAGGCTTTGTTGTAGTCGTCACCAATGAAAGCACGGGACATTGCCGAGTATTTGGCAAGCACTGCAACCGGATCCACTGTTCTGGATGCAGCGACCTTGTAATCAATCTTGGGTTTTGAAACGGGCTTCCCAGCTCGCAACAGATTCTGATACACGGATTCAGGTACAGTGAATACCTTGGTCAATCCAGTTTTCTGTGTAACCAAACGATACTGTTTGCCGGAGCTAGACAAACGGACACCGTATACGTCTCCGGATTCCAATTTCACAGTGGTCTTGCCGTTTCCATGAACCAGATTCTTGCCGTTGTGTCCAGTAAACCGAAGCCATGTGTATTCATTGGTGGTCTTGACCCGAGCCAGGACCAAGACGTGCTTGACACCGGCTTCGGTGAGTTTGGCGGAAACAGTTTGAATGGACATCGGCACCCTCAATCCTGGTCGGCTAGGTAATCATTGATGGCGGACTGGAACAACTTGTCCTTGGTGTACAGATCATACACAGTTCCCTTGCCGGATTCAATCCAACGTTTCCACTTCGGAACTGCTTTGTAGTTACTGGAGTCTTCGGAATTCAAGAACTCAGTAGCCTGTTTCCTGAACGCCTTGCTATCCTGTACCAGATCCGAGGCAGATGTAGTTGTGCGGATCTGTATGCTTTTTAAGATCCCTGCCAACTTGCTACTAAGGACTGGATCTGTATCCGCCAATACTTCCAACAGCGCCGAGGCAGTTACGTGAATCTGTTCAGGATCAGGGGTTCCACCGAGTTTGTTGGTGAGCAACTTGATCAGATCCTTGGCTTCCCTGTCCATGCGATGCAGGTACTTCCGCAGAACCGGCGGTGCATTGGCGAACGTGGTATCCAACAATCTTTGAATAGCGATGCTCAACGAAGACGCTTCATTGATGCCCTGTTTGATGGCATTGCCAGGAACGCGCGGCTTCTTCTGTTTCTGAACGCGCTCTGGTTTGTGCTTACGGACCTTCTTCGGTTTCCTGAGGAAGATCGATTTCTTTTTCTGTCCGGGCATCTTAAACGTTTCTGCCCTGGAAGGTCTTGGATTCGTAATTTGGTCCGTGCTTGCCTGTATCCGGATTTTGTGGTTTGGTACTGGTCAACGATCTGGTGTTATCACCAACGTGGTCTGCGAACTTGCGGTCTTCGTCCGATGCCTTCTTGGACCAGATCCTGGACATATCAGATATCTTCTTCTGAAACGTACGTGGCTGGATCTGGGTACCATGCCTGGATTCCAGAGAACGTTCGATCTTGTTCTTGATGAATCCGATGAACAGAGCCAAAGTGAATCCACCGAACACAGGTTCCAACAGATCCTTGATCGTGGCAACCAGTTTCTTGAAGTAGTCACGGTCTTCGTACGACAATCCATCTACTCCGATGATAACGGATGAAGTTGTAGCTACTGCAATCTCCATGGCGCCTGCAATGGCCCGATCCAGTTCCGCTTCTTTTTCGGCGTGGGTCTGCGAGACCTTGGAAAGCCAACGGTTGGGATTGAACTGGTACTTCGGATACTGATCCGGAACCGCGAGGTAGTTGAGATCCACGTTGATCATGTTTCCGACTTGCTCTGGATCTGTATCGGAGAAGATCTCGCATTCGGCGATGCCCTTGTCACCATATATCTTTACCGCACGAACGTAACGGCGAATGGGTCCATTCTGATTGCGGATCTGATACACTGCGTCTTCGATGACTTCTGGTGATTTCACTGTACTGGAAACGGGCATCTTAAACTCCTGATTTGATTTCTGAAATGCATTTGTCCAGGCGACTGACCAATCCAACCAGGGATTTGAGTTTAGCCTGTGGCCAGTTCGGAAGTCCAATCAACTGTGATTCATTGGGTCCGTTTTCAACCCTTACACCAAGTAATTTACCTGGACCGGTTTGGAATGTTACACGCAGCAACAATCCACCTGGGAATTTGGTTTCGAATTTGTAGTAGGACGTTTGCGTGAATCGTGAGAGCAATAGATTCTTGACGTCTTCAGGAAGATCTGCTGGACCTACTTCGTCCAGTGATGTGCTGGTATTGTCGGCTGCCTCAACGTAGGTTCCACCGATGCGATCAGCTAGTTTCTTTAGAGATTCAGACATACAGTACCTGTGCTGTGTTAAGCTGCTGAAAACGTTGTATGGCAGATCGGACAGCGGACTACAATCTGTCCAGGTTTCACCGCATAGGTTCTGCAGGTTGGGCAATATTTTTTGCCGGTTTGACGTGGGATCGGAGTCGGTCCTGGTCCAGTTGATCTCGGAGTAGATGCCGGAACCAATCTGTTTTGGAATGCTGAACCCAAGGAACCACCACAGTTGCAAGCCATTGCCGATTCCTTTACTATTCCATGACCGTGAACGGTTGTATACCATTGGGGTAGGTTTGTGATAACTGAATACTACGGTACGTAACTGAATCGGTCAATACCACAGATCCAGAATCGGCAGTTTGCACGACGATCTGAAACGTGAAGTCGGTTGCATTGATCTCGCCAACCTTGATTGACTGTACGGCACTGATACGTTCCGCAGCCGTGATAGTTGGATCCTGTGATTGCATCGCCTGCAACCGCGACATTATCGTCTGCAATTCCGCAGAGATGATGGATTTGGCTCCGGCACCTGGAACGGACATGGTTTGCAAACGCCCACCGTAGTTACGGGACCTGTCGTAATTGGACAATAGGATCTCGGCGATATCCTGGTTGACCTTGTCCCTACCGGAGATGATATCCACGGATCCGACTGCGTTTATGTCCAGATCGCCGTTTGCGACTGCGAGCGTTTGCGACATATTCAATCAAGATCTCCATTAAGCAACCACAGATATGCTTTGAAGGCAATCTCTTTTTCCTTGGTATTCAGCAATGTATTCTTTGCTAGTAGCTTTTCTACTTTAGCAGAGAAGACATCAAGAATATTTAGATGCATATTGTCTGTTTTGGCAGATTCCAGTTCCTTGCTTGTTGAATTGATGAGCTTCAGAATAGGAGAAACTTTGTATGGCCCGCTTAGTTTTGCATCAGCCGTTACCAAAACACCACCAGTTGCACGAGCAAGTTCACGGAGACTTTGAGTTGACATGTTCGTTTCCTCTTTACAGTTGCCATGTTTTTTTGTCTGTGATGTGAACATGGCACAATACACCACAGACTGTTTCAGTAATGTGTTAGGTCATCAGGTCAAGATGTAGCAATTACTATGTTGATCACGGTAATGTCCACCGTAGATTTCATTGCTGTCATGAACGAGTTTGTAGCCGTTCTCTTCCGCCCACTCACGAACAGCCTGCATACTACCTTGTAGTACGATAGGGAGTTTCAGTGAATCAGTTTTCTTGTTGACATGGTGTTGATCCAACATCCTGACTTCAACAACGTGACCGGAACCAGAACCAGAACCAGAAGCAGAAGCAGAAGCAGAAGCAGAAGCAGAAGCAGAAGCAGAAGCAGAAGCAGTTACCAGGACACCACCAACTGCATGGGCTAGTTCAACTAAATCAATCATGTTCCGACCTTTTTGGATCTACCAGTTTGATCGGATATTCTTTGGCGTCTCCGCGGTAGATACGCCCTTCACGACCTTCACGCCAATCCTCTACATCGCCTGTATGCGTGAAAGCTCGGTAGGTTCCGGTTTCATCATTGTACAAAGCCTTTGCCGGTGACGTTCCACGTATTCCAGTTTGAGTTTCCAAAGGACCATGAACAGAATCTCTGAAGATGATGCTGTATCCAGTCCACAAACCAATCAACGTATCCTCGGAAGCAGTGACTACTGCTACTGCTACTGCTACCGATGGAGATTTCTTACCTGGTTTGCTACTGGCTTTAACGTGAACGTGTTCAACGCCAGCAACTGCTAGTCTACGGGACAGTTCAACCAAGTTCATTCAACGGATTCCAACTGCATCCAAAAGTGTCTGTTTCAGTTGATCGTTGCCATTGGATTCGTTCACGAGTCCCATCAACAACAGCATGTCATCCCGGGACATTTTCTTGAGATCCTTGTCTGTATCCAGGGCATCGTGAATGTACGTCTCTTCGGTCAGTGCCTTTGCGCGACGCAACATCGAACCAACCAACTTTACCTTAACCACTGGTTTGGACACAACGGCGACGGCTTCAACGGTAGCGGTTTCAGGAGTCAGGTGGAAAGGACGAACAGTGACTTCGTTGTCACCGGACCTGGAAGCACTAAGTCCAAATGCACTAAGTGCATACTCAAGGGATTCCATGCGATCCAACCACCGCGGGGATGTTGATTCAACACCAGCTACACCGACGAAACCGCTGCTCTGAACAACTTCCTCGTGGTTCCGCTTCTGAACCGCGGCAACAGCTCGCATCCCAACTTCTTGAACGGCAACGTACTTGTTCCTGTCTTCGCCAGTCAGTCCGGCACCGATTCTGATGCTGCGACGACGGAGTTCGTTAATATGTTGGTCCGTATAGGGATGGCTGATAAACTGAGTGTCCGTAAACAACTCCGCTTGATCAGCCAGTGCAACCTTCAAGGATTTCGTTGTCATTTGGTTATCTCCCTGTACTAAGAATTAGGGCGATTCAATTAGTTCGTCAGTATGCAAACTGAATGCACTGAACTCGCCGTTGAAGTAGTTGGTGTTCGTGTAGTTTCGACCAATACGTACTGTTGTTTGATCTGGCACAGGCAACGGATTAGTTACAATATTCTTGGTTCCAATCACGACACCGTTTAATCTGATCACGAACACGTTGACATCGAAACAGAAATCCAGTACCAACTTCGCACCATCGGTAATCTGCATTACCGAAGCCGATTCACAGATCCATTGCACTGCCGAAGATTCTCCGGCAAGTCCAAATACCATAACGCCATCAGCTCTATGCATGGCCCAGAATCCAGCTTCTCCGGAGCCATCTCTGGTATCAAAGAGTGTTTGATCACCAAGCAGCGGTCCCGGCGTACCTGAATATGCAGGGAATACAATGCAATTGAATCTTCCGAACAACACATCGTAGGCTGGTGCAGTGGGTTGATACGTTATCTGATCAGCTTCACGGGACAAACCGCTCACGATTCTGGAACTGGCTGTGACACCGTTCTCTAGTTGTGGAGCTGCGAGTTCGGCAACAAATCGATCTCCTGGACAAAGCCTCTGGACCTGCACGAATAGTTGCACAGATCTTGGATCCGAGGATGTATCCGCAACGGTATCGGTGATCTGCAAGAGCGTGAGGTCGGGGATCTGTTCCGATCCAAGTTCCCGTGTAACTGTGCGAAGCAATGTCGAACCAGACCATATCCGCAACCCAATCACGAGAGGAAACATCCTGTTGCTTTGATTGGCATAGGACCAGAACAAAGAACCCGTGAGCGTTTGATTCGTTGTCGTTGCTATTTCACTAGCCCATTCCCAGACACTATCCATTTGAACCGGAGATGAAACCGCAAACTCGATTAGATTGTATCCTGGATATCCAGACCATGCCACAACAGCAGGTACTGTAACCATGGAAACGCTTGGATTTAGTTTCCAGGTGCTTTGGACCAGCGGACTATCGGTAAAGTAATTTGTGGCTGCTGTTTCCGTGAATGTATTGGCTGGAATGAGCCATGGCGCTTGGTTTGTCGTCTGCAATTCCGATTCGCCATCTGCATTCACGAGATACCGATTGCCTCCACCGGAGTATGTTAGTACACCGCTATCCAGTAGATCTGGATCATTGGCGGTTGTGAAATCCAGTGAGTAGAATACTGGATTTGCATCGCCGGATTCAACCAACTGTACTGTCTGCGGTTGATCTTCGTACCGAACATCCACGGAAACACGTTCGGGTTCTTTGTAGTAACGTACTTCACGAGAACGCTTCTCATCTGCCACGTCGATCCATGTACTGTAACTGGTGTTGTTGGTATCCGTGAGCGTACATGCTAGTTTCAAAACACTAGGTTCCACGTTGGTTTTTACAACCACCTCCCAATACGCTGGACTATTACGCGGACGCTTCAACAGATCAACTGTGAGATCAACTTCCTGCAATAATGAATCTGCACCTGTAGTGGCCGTGCGGTATAGCCCCAATACACCACCTGTTACAGTGGTGAAATCCAATGAACCTGGAACAGTTCTCTGCCCGATAGTGATATGGAGTTCGGTAGTGTCTCGATTCAATATCCCGGCAAGTCCAAACGAAGTGGAAAAAGCCGAACTCATACTGAGTCCTGCTATCTCTGGATTTGCTGGGTCTTGATAAGGTCTAGCTCCGGTTGCCTTTACAAACAAACCGAAGCTCTGAGGTAGTCTCATGTTACCTTAAACAATCTCTTTGAATGCTAGAACAAGTACATGCTTCACGCCAGCCAGATTCAGTCTCTTGGAGATGGCCTGAATACCTCCACCGTCTGCCCAGGAACTGACTTCCTTGGGTTTGGAAGTATCGGCGGGCTTGTGCATCTTCTTCAACGTCTTCGCCAGATTGATCTCGTGCAATACCGTCGGATCCTTGGTTTCCGAACGGGCCTGATTCAGAAGCTTGTTGGTTATCTTCTGCTCTGGCTTCAATCCATAGTGCTTGGTCAGATACTTCCGAAGCCGTCCCTTGTGTTTGGTAGCGGATTCAATCCATTTGCCGTCCGCGGCATCGATGTCCGGCTTGGATTTTGACTTCATCAGTTTGTGGGTTTTGGTCTTTGACATGTTCATTCTCCTGTGATTTCGCGCCAATCGGCATCAAGAACTTCTGCGTCGGAGTACCAGGTAACGGATTCTGAAAGTTCGCCATCTTCCTTACCATACCAATACAACACACCAACCATGCCTTCGATGTAGTTGGCAGTGGCAGGATGAGATTTCAATTTCGCTTCGAACTCTCCGTGGATCAAGTATTTGGCATTGTATCCGGATTCGTCGTCTTCGTTTCCAGCGGCATCATCTGGTGCTGGAGGATTCTCGTTGTCCAAGATTTCAATAACAGCGGCATCTGCTGCATCGTCGTCTTCTGTAGCCTCTTCCACATCGTCGTCACCATCTTCACTGGATTCATCACCGTCCTCGGCATCGTCTATGACTTCCAAACGACCAGGGGATTCAGCCTTGCTCCATTCGCTGGTATATTCGGTATCGCTGGTGAAGTAGTTGAATGCAGCCGCATCAACATCGTCGCTGAATTCGCCGTCATGGAAAACGACGATAACGCCAACGTATTTGTCTACGTCGCTGAATCCCTTGGTCTTGAGTTCTGCCTTCACAGAATCGACGAAGTCGAGTTTGGTGTAGAAGAACGTATCACCTTCGCCAACGAACTCGTCGTCGACGCCAGTTGCATTGGCAAGTTCAAGTACGGCCTTGTCCAGTGCTACATCGAAATTAATGTTGTCTCTGGTACTTACAAGTGCATGCGCTTCATAAACGCGAGTCAATGCACCAACCAGAGCCGCAGCACTTTGAACAGAAACGGGCGAACCTACAATCGAAACTTTGAGAACTGTATCAGTAACATTGAAACTGGAAAGGGAAATTTCTCTGTTGGTGCGAATCAATTTGTACCTACCACCACTCAGTTGGCTCAGGGTTTTGAAACTACGAACCAACTCCGAAGTGGCTGCATTGATCTCGTTTGTTTCCGCGTGCGTTGCCAGAGCCTTGGCGAGGAAGGTGGATTGTTTCTTCTTTGGTTTCGTATCTGTTGTGGACATAGTTCAAACTTCCTTGGTCTTGAGTTTCTTGGTAACGTGGTACTTGGTTCCGAAGTCTTCTAGTGAACTGAACCGCGAGTCTTCGAGTTCTGTCAATGTACGGCTGTGTTCGGTCAGATCGTTTACTTGAACAGGATCAGCTTGACCTTGAAGTTGTTCTGCCAGTTTCATGGTTTCCTGTTTGGTCATGCGTACGTACTTAGGAGCGATGTTGCTGATTCGTACCAATGCACTGCGAACTTTCCCGAAAGCGTATGGGGCATTGTCGTCGCACCGAACAACTACAGTGCCAGCGTAACCAGGTCTAAGTGGATTTTGATCTGGTCTAGATACCGTCCAGATACAGATGCTGTGCTTGGGATTGCTGTACTGATACCGGAACACACCGCCATTTACTGGATCCAAGGCGGTGGGTACGGTACGGATTCCAAAGCTGCGGAGGAAGTTCAACCAGATTTCACCAGCTTGTCCAGCAGCATTCACCTTAACCGATAGTTTCTGAAACTGTTCCCGTCCGTAAACAGATGCAGTTGGTCTACCGGCAACGACGACGTAGATATGATTGATCCCGTTGATCTGAAGTTGTTTGGACAATGCCGTCAATGTAACCATTACCAGTTTCTTTCTCCTGTAAGGTGTATTGGAAGTTGTGCCTTGTCGTCTCGGTACACGTCTGCATGGATCTTACGTGAAGGTCCGTAAATAGCGAGCTTTTCATCGCAGTTCTCGTTCACTTTGTCGAACACAAGGCCACGTGCTTTGCATGCATCTACGGCGTTCTGAAGATCTTCGCCCTCACGACTGGTCCATAGAATGAGTATGGCGCCTTCGCGCTGTTCTTGTAACGCACGATCTATTTCAGGTTGGATAGGTTCACCTACCGGCTTGAACCTACCCAACCAACCTCTTTACTTACCTGTGTGAACAATGTACCATCGAAGTCAATTGCTATGACTGGGTTATTCATATTTGGTAGACCATCGTTCGGCCCAAGCATCTCCAGGTTACTGCTTGAACATCGCTACGCTTGCTGTAGTGGCAGACAACCACGTTATATCAATCGTGTAGAATTGCGAAATAGTGAATGAACCAGCCGTGTACAGAGTAGCGCCCGATGCTATCAACGCCGTGGTACCATTCACATAGAAATTATAGCCAGCAATAGCGAATGTTACGTTAAACGCGGTTGTTCCTTGTTGGAAGAACAAGCTGGTGGTTGAACCGACAGTAGGATTGCTGAACGTGAATGTGGTCGCGGCAGTCAGAGCACCTGGGACGCCCGAAGCACCCAAAACACAGGTGTTACCACTGGCGAGGTTGAATGCCGGGGTAGTTGATACTGCTACTTGCTGTACAGTCTGCGCGAACGACGGGCCTGTAGTGGCAGTAGTATGCGTTGCCAGCGTATCTGACAGAGTCAGACGAGCGTTGGCTGCTAGTGTTCCACCTGTATGGAAGATAAGATTCTTGCCTGCAGTTGCAGTCCCAACGGTCAGAACAGTAGATTGCGAATACAGATACACATCCAAAGCACCTGAGATAGTCCAGGTTCCTTGGGAGTATGCACTGGAGTTGATGCCGAAATCTCCATAGTTGACTGCGTCTGTTCCAGTATCTGCAGTGACAATGTGGTCAGTGGAGGCTGCAACGTTATTAGAGAGATTCTGAATGTTCGATTGGAACCACGAGGTTACGGTTCCATACGCCTGGTACGCAAGTCCAGACAATGCCGCAGGTGTACCGGCACCGGTACCCTTTAAGGTGATGACGCCAATGAATGTTGGATTGGCAATAGGGGCGCCAATGGTCGGAGGTACTGTGGGAAAACTCATGATCAGTTCCCCAGGTATGCGATTGCGTCGCCGGTTACAGTTCCGTTGATGTAGATCGTAGACAATTGCGATGCCGATACAGTGATCGACTGTCCAGCCTGTAGCGGGTAGCCGTTACCATTTCCGAGCAAGGTGTTGTTGATACCGGAAGGGCCTACGGTAATGGTTCCGGTATTGGTTGTGAGTGCTGTGATGATCACTCCGTTCACAAGTGCAACCGACGGAAGTGCCTGAGCAGTTCCTGCAGCAGTCAACTTTACCTGGTTAGCAATCGGAGCAGCAAGCGGACTAGAAACAGGTTGAATTGCCTGCCAGAATGTTCCTGTAACTGCAACAGACGAACCAAGCGTCACGGTTCCGCTGATAGGGACAGGAGTTCCTCCTGAGATACCTTGTACGGTTGCAATGTCAGGTGAAGGTGTTCCAGGTGTCTGGACATACTGTGGGAGATATGCCACCCCAACGACGCTGTATAGACCTTGAACCGAGATAGATGGTGTTGGCATTTTAGACTCTTCCTGTGATCAGTGGGATGTAGTTTGAGTTGTATGGATCGGTAAAATCAAGTCCGGTATCGAAACCGGTATTGGCGGCTGGTTGGAATCCAGTACCTGATGCAGTTGAAAGTACAGTCTGGAATCCTGTTCCAGAGAAAGACTGTCTGTATGTTACCCAGGTCAATGCACTCATTGCAGAATCTGCATGGCTGTTCCAGTGCTGGCATTCCCAACTAGGATCCATGCACCGGGGCCGAGATTGGTTGTGGTGGGAATATAGGCATTGAAGGCTGCTATGGTATCGAAAATACCGAGACAGCCAACCCAACCAAAACCTGGACGATAGTTGGCATCGCAACCAAATACATCCGAAGGTTTTGCATGTACGGAATATGCACCTGCAATACCCTGAACCTGCAGAACATTTCCCAACGTACCAACCACGTATACGATCTGATTGTCGTATACGTTACCGGTTCCATTTCGCGTGGACTTGTTGCGGACCAACGTAATCTGCGTCGGAAGCAAATCAGTTGCCTGTGCAATCAATACGCCTACGACATTTGAAATTGTTTGTTGCTTTGACATTTCACAGACCCTGCGGTTATAGAGAAGGGAGGTAGGTTGTGAACCAATCACGAACCTCTTCGATGTATTGCTTTCTGGCGTTGTCCGTCAGCAACGAACCACGACCTTCCTTGCCAAGATGCGCAATGGCCTGTGCAAACTTTTCATCGTCTGCACGCTGATACAACTCAAATACCTTTTCTTTGATCTTCGGATCCTTCTTCATCTTACGGATCAACGAGGCCAAGACAGCACGGAAGTTCTCGTTCAGTGATTCTGCATTGAAGTGCTCGGCTCCGCCCTTTTCACCCAAGATCTCTCCGTTGTTGTAGATCTCCAATACAGTATTCTGTTTGGGTTGGGCGCTGGCGCGTGCTGCAGCAAGTACACTGAATCGGACAATGTTACGGATGTCTTCATCCAAGTGGATCCTCTGAACTCCCTTGAGCTTGTTGCTGTAGTACTTCCACAACGTTGTATAGGGATCCGGGAACGATTCACCGCCAAGGTTCTTGACCTTAACGATCTTCTCCAATGCCTTCTTCTCTGCAGGCTTCTTGGCTTCGCCAACTTGCACGATCTTGGAATTGACAACGAACTTGGGAACGGTGGAACCTGCGGGAAGATTCGCACGCTGTTCTAGTTTCCGTCCTGGATTGATATGCGGACCCCACTGACGATACAGGCTATCGGAATCAATCCTAGCCTCTTCTGCGGTTTCGTATATGGACTTAACGTCCTTCAGGTACGCGTAGATGGACTTCGGCTCAAGACCGCGCTTGGACTTGACGATCTCTGCGGCGATGGAATCGTTCAGTTGTTTAATCTGACGATGTACACCGTTCAACTGAACCAGAACTTTGCGTCCGGCCTTCAAAGCCTCAACAGGTAGTTTGGAATTGGCAACTAGATTGGCCTTGGTCAAAGCATCTGTAACGGTTCCAGCGGTGGATTTGATTGTGGATACAATGCCAGTAAGCAACTTACCCAACTCCGTCGCTTTGCGCTTGTAAGCTCCACCGAGATCTTTTCCAGGCTTCACACCTTTCTTGGAAACAATCAGATCCTTGCACAGAACCCTAGCCTGTTCTACCAACGCCAAGAACTCGTGCTGCGGGATAACAGAACCGGGATAGACCTTCTCTGACTTGCGCTTCTGTTCCGGAGACTTCGGATCAACGTTCTTCTTGTTGACGATATTCTTGCGGAGTTCGTCGATGTTCTCTTTCGTCTTTTTGGGACGTGGATCGTAGACAGGAGAATCTTTTGTGACAGGCATGTTGATCAGACCCTTGCTTTCTTGGTGGCTGGCTTTACCGCTACCAAGGATGATGGGATATGTGGAACAGATTTCTTCTCAGTTACACGGAACTGATTGCGAACCCATGACAATACAGCTTCTCTGTAACTCGGCCAGGTAAATGCAGCCAAGTGCTTGATAGCATGGGACTCGCGAACGATGCTCAACAGATCAGTGGCAACTTGATCCAAGAACTTCTTGGTTGGATTGGCGCCTGTAGGAGTCGCTATCTTACCAGCAGCTACCAACTCCTCTACAATGTCTTCCACTATGGCTTTGGTCTTGGGAGATTTCAACTTCAATTCAACCAGTCCAATGAAGTGGTTGAATGCTGCTTTGTGTGCTGACAATGCATCCGGAGTCTTCTTCAATGCATCCATGAGTGCAGGATATACGATCAGATTCAATTGTGTTGGTGTGATATCTGCCAGTGCCTGAATCAGTGCTGTACGAAGCGTTGCAACGAGTTCTGGATTGCGCTTGAGATAACGCTGATCCACAACAAATCCGGCCTTGCCGAAATGAAGATTAGTGAACTTCAGCGGCCGCTTCAACGTCTTCGTGGGTTTGTAGTTGCGATTCAACTTCCAATGTGACCAGACAATGCGAAGTGCATCTCTGGTTCTGATGTCGGCACCAGCATCCAAGGCTTCATACCAGTAGTTGATAGGAACCTGCCTGGAGGCATCCTTAACGAACTTGGCATTGTCCATTTTCTCTTCGATACGATCAGTCCAGGTATCCTGATCCAACTCCAAATCCAAAGCCTTCTTGCGGCGTTCTACCTTGCGGGCTTGGTTCTGCAGTTCCTGTTTCTTAACAGCCATCAAACCAGCGAGTTTGCTGACTTGGCCAGAACGTTCATCCGCAGTCAGTTTGGAAGCAGTGCGCATGATCTTGAGAACGTCATCGAGATCCTGGATCTTCTCAAACATCTCCACGAGTTGCTTGGATACAGCATCGAGATCCTGAACGGGCTTGTCACTGGACTTGCCGATACGTCCGGTCTCGCGATTCAACTCGTCGATGTGCTGTTTCTGAACCTTCTCCCAGGCAGCGAGTTCCAGCTTGATCTTCTTCTTTGCTTCAACTGGATCCAGACGTGCATAACGTCCCTGAAGCTGAATCAGCTTCTCCGAACGTTTGCGCTCGAGAGACTGCTGCTGAAGGCTAAATACCTTCTGGTTCTTGGAAGTGGGATCAGCACGCTTCAACAGTTTCTGTTGAACCACCAACATCTGATACTGTTCCCGGATTCCAGTCAATTCGCGGGTAAGTTCCTTCACCTTGGTAACGGTCTGATCAGTTGTCAAACCCTTGAGGGCCTTGTAGATCCTGATTCTGGAACTGAGTCCGGTGAGTTCGGATTCGATCTTCTGTGAAAGCAGTGCAGCGTTCTTGACATCGCCCTGTTTCTTCTCTACAATCTGAGTAGCTGGAATGCTGAGATCTATGTTCTTGGGGCGATTTGACTCTGCCAAACGATCTTGTTCTTGATTCAATTCGGTTATCTGGCGATTCAGGTTCTCCACATCGTGATCGGCCTGTCCCAGTTCCTTCAATACACCAACAACCGATTTCAGGCCGTATTCTTTGGCAAGGAAACGTCCAGCCCGCACACCGTGGAGAATGGCAAGAATATCACCATTGCTGATCCCGGTCTTATCTACGTTTGTGGCACCGATGAAGGTGTAACCCCTGGTGGTCACGAATCCAGTAAACGAATCGATTGCGGACTTGTACGCACGGAGCTTGTCCGCGGACACATCCCCGGAAACGTTTATGGAATCGAATACATCCTTGGGAATACGAAGTTCGCTGAAAACTCCCATCACATCCAAAGCCGCAGAGTTCCTAGCAGCTACCAAACGAGCCAGAACTTGATTGGCCTTAACTACCAAACCAATACGTGGACGCATCAGTTCCTGGTTCTTCACCAAGTCATTGCGTTCGGCTTCCAACTCAGCGATCTTACGGGCGAGATCGGCGATCTGCTTGTTGCCTTTGGAAACGATGATCTCGCCAGTTTCAGGATCGTACTCTGGCTTGGCAACGGCACGGAATCCTGCACATGCAGAAAGGAAGATGTCTAGCTTTGTTGATGTTCTTTGGGGTTCCATTTAACGTAATCCTTTTCAATGCAGATTCAGATGGAGGTCAGGGTGCGATTCCAGCAGCGGTCATCATGTCCATCATTTGAGATGTATTGCCGAGACCTGAAGTGGACTCAATTCTGATAACGCGGTTCTGATAGCTGCGTAGTTGAGCTGGTCTGAGACTGACATTGCCCATGCCCTGAAGCAAACGCTTCCAAGACATCTTAACAGGAGTCAGATTCTGAGTGAACTGTTCCTGCAAACGTCCCATACTGGATTCTATTCCACTGGATCTATCGTAATCTAGCGTTGCGGTCGCTCCTCCAAAAGAGAAACTTAGATTTAGTTCAACTAGATGCTGCGATTGCAGAACCCACCAGGCACTGGCCATGATCAGAAATGCATTCAATGGACAGGGGATCCCATTCTGATCCATCATCTCTTCGTAACTATAGAAACTCATGGGATGCCAGGAGTTGATGTAATGCGTTCCCTGCTTCACAGCTTCCATGTAATCGGCTGAAGAGATGAAGTTGGGAAGTTGATACGTGGTCTGGAACTTGTTGCAGATGTTCTTGACAGTCGAGATCAGTTGCAGCATTCGCTTGGGCATGACATTCAATTGCTGAATGTCGATTTCGCTGGAACTGGTTGGAGTTTCTTGCACGCTCCACAGAAAGGTATACGAACCCTTCTTCAATGTGTTTGCTGGGATGTCATAGTAGTAAGCTACATGATCTCCATAGAACACAGGACCCGTTGGTGTAACAGATCCTGGGATTGGCGCTGATACAGTCGAATCCGGAGCATCGGAATTGAATCCAGATAGCGCCAACGAATACGGTACTTGATCTGTCTTCCAACTGATACGGAACGGTTCGTTCTCAATACCGAATCGGATTACATCTCTGTCGTCTTGAGCTGGTATCTGTTTTTCAATTACATCGAAGTCGTACGACAACTCATACGTCTTCTTCCTGGTGTTCAGCATAGTACAGACGATGGACCATGTTCCGTTGTCGAAACTCAAGGGAGCATCGACCGGAACCGTCCACAGCACTCTGTAACTACCAGGAGATCCGAAAGCCGTTGCCGTCCCTGTTTGAAACTGAATACCGGCAGGACTGTAAATGGCATACCCTGGATATTTGGAAACATCCAGGGATTGCATCGGAGATTGGTCCTGATTCAAGAAACTAAAACGGAACTCGGCCTGTTGGCCGCGATCCCACGTCTTTCGTTGTCTTGTGGTATTTGGATTCGTTGGAGCTGGCATTGTCGTTATTGATACCTATTTGATCAGGTGCTGTGATGTGGAAGCAATGTTTTCAAGCCTGTTTTCAATTTCTGCAACAGGCCTCCTGACTTGTGATGCTTTGAACCCGATCCACCTTCGCGGACCAACTTGTCAAGTCCCTTTTTGTATGCAGCATCAGACTTAGAGCCCTTCCTAACTTTTTCATAATCCTCTTCAGTAACGCCATTTTCAGCCATAAGTGCCCTGGCTTTAGTAAGTCCCAACTGATATGAAACTGTTCGAACATATTTCCACGAAGGATAGTTGTCCCCGGTAGCCTTCGGCGGAGCACCCTTCCGACCAGTAAGCAACCAGTCATAGTATGCTTGTGCATACTTACCGAGATCCTTGTCCAGTGACCTAACAAACTGTTTGATGTCGGTGAAATGCTTGGCGGTCTTGGCAACAACGACTACATGATTGATACCCAAGTCAGACAATTTGGCTGAAACCTTATGGATACTCATAATATATTACTCCTGCTCTGCTGTTGTTGCACCAAGTTGAGCATACAAACCATTCTGATGTCTGGTAGTTGTGCTGCTGTACTTCCCAGGAATCTGTTTCCATTCACCGTTCACCTTGGCGATGATTGGCGTAGCGAAACTGTAGATCCAATACTCGGCAGTTGTTCTGTACTTCTCAATCAATGCCTGTGCTTTTGGATTGGCGATTCCAGGATTACGAAACAACTTGGATCCTGAAATACGGCCTTGAGAGAAGCTGAATTCTTTGCCCGCATCTATTTTTGCAATGATGTTCTCAGGCAAAGAAACAGAGCCAGCAGCTTCTACGTAGGTTCCGCCAATTTCGCGAGCAAGAGCTTGTAACTGCTTGGACATTGAATTATACCAACTGGCTGACAACGGAACGGATGTACTTCCAGGAAGAGTGGTCGGATTCGCCACCGGCACGGGGAGTTGCGCCCTTGCGTCCGCCGCTGACCCAGTCGAAATAGGACTGAGCATACTTGGAGAGGTCTTCGTTATCCAACGAGGAAACGAAAGACTTGATGTCGCTGAACTTCTTCGAGGCCTTGGCCACGACGACGACGACGTGCTTGACACCGGCTTCGGTCAACTTGGCAGAAATAGTGTGAATGGACATGTTCTTTTCCCTTTGCGACTTGTGTGGACTGGTTTGGTGAGTTGTGGATTATGGTACAGGTTTTGTAATGTTATGCCATTTACTTTCCTGTATGTACGTGGTGTGCTATGCGCTCATTTTCCAATGCAAACCTTTTCGGCTGATTGAGTTTAGTTCCCCTGACATCTAGTTCAAGAAGCTTGCATGGAATGTCTCTTGGAAAATCCTTGATCTTTGTATTGCGTAGATCAAAATATTCCAGAAGCTTTGGAAGTTTTCGTGGAACCATGCTGACTTTGGTATCCTTCAAATACAGATGGTTCAAAGTATGCGGAAGTGTTTCTGGAATAACGGAAACATTGGTTCCAGATAGAAGCAGAGCATCCAAACGCTTTGGCAGAGTATCTGGAATAGTACTTACACTGGTGTTGTCAAGATTGAGAACTCTCAGAGACTCAGGAAGATCATCTGGAATTCTGGTTACTTTCTTGCCTGACAAATCCAATTCAGTCAATTTGGTGTTGAGTACTTTGAATGTTCCATCAGTATAAAGCACGTAGTCTTTGGTCTGCTCAGCAACAGATTTTTCGCCAGCAGTAATCAGAACATGCTTAATGCCTGCAACTGCCATTTTCCTAGAAAGTACTTTAAGTGTGACTGGCATTTGTCCATTCTATTAAATCAAACGGTTCCTTGTTCTATCAAGAATTCGGTTACGCAGTGAAGTTGGTTGGATAGACTATTTCGCCCTCCTCGGCTTCAGTGTTCATGTCAACGATATAGTTTGTACGGAGTTGTTGCAACCGCAAATTCAATTTCAACGAAACAGGATCAACTAGTTCAGCAATTCTTCTGTGAAAGAACTTGGTTTCGTTAATCATTTCAACTGACAAGCTAAGTTCACGAGCACGGGATGTTGCTGTGCTCATTTTTCAACTACTACGGCTGTTGTTTCTGCTTCAACAGAAGCGGAGCCTGGTTCAGTTTGTTCCGTAGTTTCCTTCTCCTGTTTAGGAACTTCATGGATCTTGAGATTGCTGAGATCCACGTTGAAGATCTGTTCCAAAACAGAAACGGAGTTGTTGTAGTCGGAGTTGACTTGTGCTTGCAATGTCTTCAGTCCGTTGCTAATTGAATCCGTCAACAGAGTTTGTTCCTGAACCTTGAGGAACGGCGATACGTTCTTGATCGTTGCTCTCATGTTCGTCACAATAACACTCAACAACGTATTCACTAGCGGACGGATGCTTTGTCTGGCAATCTGTTGTGCCAGCTCCTTGGGATCTTCCAGTTCCCTGTATTCCTTCATGAGTTCGCGCAACGTCTTCGCGAAATCATTCATCATCTTGTAACTGGTTTCGGAAGTAGGATCGTCGAAGAATACCTTCTTCGCTTCAGCGAATGCATCGTTGATATCGTTGATCTTATCCTGAAACAGAGATCTGGGATCGTTTACAATAGCCTGTTTGCTGGCTTCCTTGCGTAGATCCATGACACGTTTTATGGAAATATCCAGACGCATTGCAACTTGATCGTTGCTGCATCCGTCTTGAACTAGTTTACGAACACGCTCTTCCAACGGAAGTCCTGGATAGTAACCTTGACTAGAACGTTGCCGCAACTCTTCCAACGGCATTGGAACAGGTGACGGTGGTACCATAGTGTTTTGGAGGGAAGGTGACTGCACAAACGCCGATGCGGGTGGAGGAACTATAGCCTTAGCAAACAAAGCTGCAGGTTGGCTATTAGTTACCTTTGGTTTGGTCGTTTGTGCAGCCGGGAACAGAACAGGATTCCGCATCTGCGCGGATACCGAGACAGCAACCTTGGAAGATGCCTTCGATTCCAACTCCGTACTTCCCTTTACCTTCTTCCCCAAAACACTGTTCAATGGAACAACGTCATCCAGAGATTTAACAACTTTTCCGTGTTTCAGTTTCAGTTTCTTTTTCTTAGACTTAATGATTGTGCGCAATGGAACGATGTCGTCCAGAGACTTCAACTTAGGTTTCAGTTTCTTTGAACCCGTATCATGGTCTTGATCGGCATTGCGAAGTAGTTTGGTAAACATAGACTAAATCGGTATCTGTGTTGCGATCTCAAACCGCTGCATGAAACGGGCGGTGAGATCTGATGAGGTTACAATATCGAATGCCTTGAACTCCTGAACTTCGCTGACATGCCAGAACCTGTTGTTGTTCTTGTACCAGAAGAAGTCTTCGATGGAGTAGGTAGTGATGGTATTATCCATGAACATCTGGATCGTTCCCATCTGTTCTTCCCATCCCCATTCCTGTAGCGTTATGGAATTGATGTTGCGGGGAATATCTGCATGGATCACAGAACGATCTTCAGGCAACAATCCATACCTGAGGTAGATGTGGCTGAACCGGGGTTGGTGCCGAACATTCAGAGAGCGACGCCTGAGATAGATTGCAAACTCCATCTGAGTAGCACTGGTAGTGTTCAATATAGTCTGTACGTTAGCAGTTGTGAGGGGAAGCCAGATGTTGCTTCCGTATTCACGGCACATATACACAATGCTGCCGTCTCCGTCCAACGTTGTTCCGTTGTCGTAGGTCTGCAATGCATCTACGTAATTGAAATTGGTCTTCTTGATTTGAATTGTTCCCTGAATCATTCCGTACCGGGCATCAGGATCCAGGATGAAATACGTGGTCTTGGATTTCTCGTCGTAGTTGCCACGAACGTTCGTGAATACAAGCGCTGGATGCGTTATATCCAATACTTCTGTATGCGTTCCGTACTTGTCGAAACCACCGACGAATCCTGTATTGAAGCAGATCAAGCAGGTGCTGTTCGGTGTATTCTCGTCACCGAGCATGCAGGAACATAATCTTCCGGACCAGCGTCTACGGAAGTAGTAGAAATAACGTCGATCACAATTTAGCGCGTTCTTGTTCATCTGTGCCTGTTGTTGAGCGATATAGTTGCCGATCTCGTACGACGTCTCAGCCAACTGGGCGTTGCGTGCTGGAATACCTGCGCTACCTTGGTATAGGTTCGCATTTCGGTTCTGCCGCATCCTGGAATTGTACTGACGAGCGCCCATTTGATTTTACCTCTATCAAGCTGGTTGCATCTGGCCATCGGTGGAAGAATCTAAACCGTTACCTGTGGACCCTAGTCTTCCGTATTTGGAGACGAAGTCATACCAACTGGCTTCTGGTTTAGGAACTACCAAACATCTCCGGAATCTGGAACCACGTGGATCCCAGACACTGTCAATCTGTTCACGTTGCACCTTGGTCATTGCCACTCGAGCCATCATATTTCTAGCCCATATCATAACACCAAGATTTATATGATATTGAATTGTCGTGGTCTGAAATAAATCTTCTTCTGCACAGGTATCGTATACACCACCGTAATAGTATTCAGGAGACAACTGTGCTACTTCGCATGGGTTCTTCATTACCCGAAGAACAGGTGTATGATACCGTTTCAAGAACGTGGCCACGGAGTCTGCGATATGAATATGTTCCATCATGATAACTACTGAAGGTTCCAGTCCAATGCGTTGCGAAAGCACGGAATAGTTTTGAATACGGTAGAAACCAACTCCGAACTCGCTGGAACTGGGTTGCGTTGTATATGCTGCTCGGAGCCGCGACAACTTCCCTGCATCCATGCCCAACACATATACAGGATGAATCTTTCCTGTCACCTTTTTCATAGTAGCGGTATCGTTTCCACGATCAAACCCGGAGTCGTCTGATTCCGAGGAAACGGTACTTGACGGTGTTTCGTTAATCAACATAGCCGTATTCTCCTGCTAGATTCTACGGATTAGGACTTTGGACTGCTGGAACAGTACTATGTCTGACAACTGCAGATGTAGTTGCATCTACTGGTGCTGTAGCTGTAGCTGCATGCCTGTTTTCTACAACAGGCAGTTTAGATCTTGTGGCATTAACAGATTCAACAACAGTATCTACGACAACTGTTTCATGAACAGAAGCTGGCTTGCTAAAAGATGAAACAATGCCTGACCTAATGATTGGTACTACAAATTTATCTACCAAATACATCAAAACCGCAATAACAAATCCGATCTTGAGTGATAGTTTCTGTACCTTTGATCTTGTAGCAGATTCATTCTTGGACAATACAGCTACAGACTTCTTCAACGAATCAAAATCTTCCCTAGGAACTCCGTGGGAATGCTTGGCTTCTAGGGCGGTTACGCGCTGTTTGAGCACCTCAATATCAGGAGTGTGATCCACATCCTTAAGGTCAAGTTTACAGCGCAAAAGCTTGTTGTCCACCTCAGTGAATATCTGCTTCAATTCAGCAGCATGAGCGCTTCCAGTATGCTCGGCATCGCTAACAAGCTGCTGCATCACCGCGGCAAAGTTGTTCAACCTATTGTTGAATGCCTGATACTCCTGATTGAACTGTGCAATCAGTTGAATTCTGTCTGCTGTCGTTGCATCTTTCAATGCATTCATCTTGTCATAAATATCGGAAACATCGTCCTTCATTCTGGAGAATTCTCCAGCTATGTATGACCTTATTTCCGCGAATGTATCTTCAGGCATTGAACTATCCCTGCTTTCAATTTCAAGTAAGGAGGTGTTGTGTATTACGAATGTTATGTGTATTGGTTCACAGGGAGTATGATGTTCAAAGACCAGCGTATCCAGAAACAGAAGATGTTCCATTGTTCTGACGCTTCAATGACTGCTTAAGTGCTTCAGCAACTGCATTGCGATCGAATACTGGCTTCTTCAGAGGTGATTTACTGAATTGATGGACAGTTGACAGAATCTCTGCTTCAGTCCTCAAAGCCTTCAACTTCTTCTTGTCTTTCAAACCCATGCAAGTCACAGACAGTTTGCTTGCCATGGCAGTTACGAATTCGTCGCTTACGCGAGCGCGTGCCAGGTTCATGCGAGTAAGCATATACTTGGTTGCATCGATCTTGGTGGCATTGCCGTCGAATCTGGAACTGAGGTAGGCACTCAGGGCTTTGTTGTCTCGGAGAATACGCATCCTGACATTGGAAGACAGCAGGTCCAAAGCAATTGCACGCATGGTCTTGTACGGAACACCGAAGAAGTTTCCGTGCTTGTGATCATCGTGGTCGGTGAAACTACCGAGAACGGTGATGGCATCTGGATCCACGAAGTAACTGAATGCTCCGAAACCTCCGTCGCCTTCTTCTCCTTCACCAGCATCATCTCCACCGCCAGCAGGACCAGATATCGCCTTGATTGAATCCGCATACTTCTGGAAACGTTCGCGGATCTGCTTGTCTTCTTCAAGAGTCTGTTCCAGATCGTCCAAATCAATACCACCTGCACTAGCCCACATCTTCATCGTTATCGGAATCTTCTGTTCCTTCAACGACTTCAACAATTCAATGTAGTTGGCATCCGATGTCGGAGACAGATTCTTTGTCCAATGGATCTTGGGAATCAACAGGTCCCGACGTGGGATCTTCATTCCGTCTTCCAGGTTGGCTATAGACCGTCGGCCAGTGCGAACGTGATGTGAAGCGTCTGCGGACTTGTGTTTAACGAAATCGTGGGCACGCGCGAGAACATCGAAGATCTTCTTTTCGAATACCTGCATCTCCAACGAAGCACGTAGACACTTCAAGTTCTCGATGAAAACTGAAAGACTTGCTTCCATGGTATTGTACGAGGCTTCGCCGGTCAAGAACGTTTCGCTCATTCCAAAGGCATTCAACTTAGCAGTCTTCAGATAATCAGCCTCTTCGCTGATCTTCCAGAAGTCTCCACCGCTACGGACTTCGTTGGCTTCGATGCCAGACCGCGTGGCAATGATAGCTCCAACAGGGTCTTCCTCAGATGCCTGGAACATGGTGCTAACAGCATCCAACTCACTGGGTTCCGGTTCCCATTGCCCTTCAACGCCAACGGTAAGATGCAGAATCGAGCGAGTCCGGCGACGGGCGCTGGAGATCGTAGACTGCATCAATGCCTTTTCAATGGCATAGTAAGGGAGGATACGCATGAACATGCTGGTACCCTTCCAATCAGTAGTCGTTACCTTACGCGGAACAAACAACGTAGTCAAAGGCTCAAGCTCGGCTTTTCCCTTCTTCAATTCCTTCAACATCTTTTCCGGCATCATCTTCATGGATAATTGAAACCGCTTGTCCTTGGATTGCAGGAATGCGGCCATCTCCGGAGACGGCGTTAAATCAATCAATGGATCTTGACCACGAATGGGAGTCGGAGTCAGAACAACGTATTTTGGATTGTGCGGAATCATGCCAGTCCAAGTACTTTGATCTGCGTCATACAACAACGACGAAACGAATTTGCCATAAGCCAGATATTCGCGCGTGAGTTCCGGCATCAGATTCACGGGATCTAAGTTCTCCATTGCATCTTCGTAGATACGCATGATAGCTGGATCGTCTATTCCAGATAACGTCCAGTCACTCCAAGGTAGCGTACTGATCAAATCAGTTGCCGGACCTGCTACGGCATCACGCTCGTAGATGATCTCAAACAAGTTCATGAGAACGGAGTCGGACTTCGGTGTGATGTCGTCCAACAGACTGGTACGATCCAACGACTCCGTATTAGGAGCGTAGCGATTGCTGCTGAATCCAGACCCACCAGTGTTCAGGCTGCCGCTACCAAAACCTCCACCGCCCCCACCTTCGTTGGCTATGGAACGGTAACTACCGAGTGCTGGTGTGGTGAGTGCCGCGCCAGCTATTCTGCGCATGCCGTCGTCCCAGACGTTTCCGGATACGCCTGGTTTGCGCGTATCCGTCTTTGATACACCTAGCGAGGTCTTGTCTGTCTTTGATCCGACCAGCGACGTAGTTGACTGGCCTAGTTTCAAGAATCCCATTAAATGAATTCCGGAATAGCATCTTTGGATCCTGGAATCGGATAAACAACCCGAGTGCTTGGGTTGTGCAATGCATCTACGTTACCCAGAAGCTTGATCACATGAAGCTTGTCGCCTGTCTGTGGATCAATTGCTTTCCTGAGATTGGAAGCGTATGTGGACTTCTTGGCCTCGTTGTCTTTGATAGCCGCGCGTTCTTCTTCAGGACGTGCCTGTGCATGGGACCCTGGAAGTACTGGCATGGATTTAGTCAGCTTGGCCGATAGTTTCCGAAACAATGCATCAATGGCGTTTTCCACATCCGCTGTAACCACGGTATTGCGGGAAATGTTAGCAACTACTAGGCTACCGAAAATACGGTTCTCGTATCCAGCCAAGGCCGTTCCAGCAATTTTCTTGGTCACGTATTGTTTTGCAAACATATTCAATTCTCCGAAGTAGTTTGTTTTGATTCAGGACTTGGTGCGTACAACGCACAACGTTCTAGGCTTTTGCACTGCACTGTTTCCTTGGGAAGTGTTGGAACGCATTCCAGTTCCGCCGCCACCACCTGATAGCGGTTTCACCATTCCCATGAATCTTGGTCCGTTGTTAGCTTGTCCGCTTCGACCCATCACACTCAGTTTCGGAGCGATCTCTGGATCATTGAGGAACTTCAAACCCAACATCGCAGTACGGAAAACGTCGTCGTCTCCGTACAAAGGTTTCTGAACCCGACCACCAATCAATCTTACGGTAAGGGTCTGCAACAACAATGCAAATCCAGGTTTGGAATTGGCAACGCTGACCAAGTCCACGTTCTCCGACAACTGATAATCCAAGAATACCTTGGGACTGTACTCGCTGTACGGGTAACTAACTTCTCCGTTCATCAATCGTTGTCTGAAACTCTGGAAATCCTTTGGCGTCAGACTGTATTGACGGGCGTCACGTTCTTCATCCTGAAGCTTCTGGATGTTCTGAATGCTATTCCACCTGTCATAAAGAATTAGTGCTATGTTGCACTTGGTTATGATAGGATAGATGAAATGATCCCACATCTTGGACAGATTCACAACGTAGTTCTCATTTGGCTTCAACAACACACACTGGTCAATGTAAGGTTTCCCGGAACGATCCAACGAAGACAATGTCAATGCAAAGGCGTTGTTATTGTATCCGTTGTCAACGGAAAGCACACGTGGTGTTCCACTGTCCAGAACACCCTTGAGTTCATACCATGATGTGGTGGTTCCGAACACGTTCTGTTCAGTCCGCATCTCATAGGAAACTACCTGCTTCTCCAGAATCGGACGAACAGCTAGAAGAATCGGTTTCGGATCCTGAATCCATGGACTTACCGTAAGCGGAGGAATGGCGGCGAAGTTACGGTCTGCTTCTTCTTCTGAGATAGCATATTCCGCGGCGAAGTCTGCTTGTCCATTCTTGAACTCTGGATTCACCTGCCATGTGGCGAAGTGCGCACCGTAGATTCTGGGATTGCCGTTGTCGGCCAACCTGAGTCTGCGCATGCCGATATCGTTGGCATGACAAGGACTCGAGATACTCCAGTCGTATGCAGTTGGGGCATCGTAATCACCAGCCTTCATCAACTCCGTACCAGCATGCCGCACGGTCTTTAGTGAGTTGTTAAGAGACGTGTGGATGGATTCGATGCTACCGAGTACGCTGGAATCCTTCTTCCGCGCGTGTTCAGTATTCACGTCGTGATGGCAGATCTCATCGATGCCAAAACCAATCCGAGTAGGGCCACGAAGCGTGGACTGATTTGGTGCGGCACAAGAGATATCGATGAGCTTGTGACGGAACCGAAGATACGTGGCATTGTCTGTATACAGTTCCTCGCCCATCTTCTTTCCATGATGATCCAGGTACTTGAAGTACTCCTGAAACCATGGACCACTATGAAGTACTGGGCTGAACACGTTCCAGATGTTCTTGGTGGCCTGTCCCAATGTAACTGCAGTGAATGTCATGGTCAACATACCAGGACCAAGATGCAGGTACTTGTGCGGACTGACGCGGGTTTCGTCCATTTCCAGGGTCATGAAACGGTGGATCTGGTAACAGGCAAGCTGAGCCAGAAGATAGTTCTTGCCACTACGCTGTCCCAGAATGGCGATCAAAGCCTCTGGAAAGAACCACTTCCTATGCCTTAGGAAATCGAATCTAGTTCTTCCGCACCTAGGACATTTGCCAAACCGCGTGAACATGATTCGTTCAGTGATCTCACCGATCTCTTGATCAAACAGTTGATAGGAATAGTCTTCGTCGCTGCAGAAATAGCAGATCTCCCCGAGCATATGACTTGCTATCTGGAGCATACGCGGGAATGCAGGGAACTTCAGATAACTATCTGACTGGCAAAACTCCATGAAGTTGCCAGCTCTCGGTACATCCAAGCGCTCGTCTTTGAACACGGTCATGGATTGCGATTCCGTGAGACCGTGTTCCACAAGTCCGGCTAAATAGCTGCCAGGATCCCAACTATCATCACCAATAGCACTTGGATCTATACTGGAATCGCGTATAGACTGTATCTTCTTTTTGGACATTGTGTTTGCTGTAGTGGACTTTTTCAGTGTAGCATCTTTCTTCGTATGGGGTTTCTGGGGTTTGCGAATCATCATAAAATGTACGATGTCTGAATGCTTAGTTGATTTGACAAATCCGTGCTTGGTATAAAGTCTGACAAGGGAATTGAAATCCATGGTTTTGACCATCGGCTGCGCTTCCAGGATAACTGAAACATTCAACGCATCACAGGCCTCAGTAAACAGTTGCAATGCCCTGGTAGCCTCTCCTTGGCTACGATCCTTCGCTTCAAGCCACATATGCCATTGAGATCTATTTGGTTCTTGTGGCCGAAGTAATTGCCTATTGTTAGGCTGCATTTGCCAACTCTGAACATCATACTACTTCTGAGCTTCATGACATTCTTGATGAATCCGACAACGTCTTCAACAGACTTAGCACATCTCACATCAAACCTCGTTGTACTTCACAACTTTGCATTTGATGCGCGGAAGATTGAAAGTGATGACTTCTCGCTCGTAGTCATATTCATCAAGGTGCCTGGCAAGATCAACAATTGCATCAACCAAACTATCAATTGTATCAACCTTCAAATCGTTGTACGTCCAGCCGTCTGTCAATTTGTGTAGCTTAGCAACATTCCGCTTATCTATGTTGGCAAGTAGAATATTTCTATCAGATATGTTGGAAACGGCCTGCAATAAATAACCTCGATCATAAAAAGCTTTACCATAAGACCAGTTCATGAAACCAGACTGTCGACACCTGACTACAGTAGATCCAACTTTTAGTTCTTTTACATTGGTAACATTTGGCTTATCACTGATATAGTATAGAGGTTTGGCAACGTGGGTTGTATAGAACAGTTTTCTAAACACTGCAACCGCAACATTATCAAATGACGAAATATCCTTTGGTTTGAAACTACCAGCCACCCAGCCATCAACTGTATTGATCAGTTTCAAAAGATCTAGTCTAGATTCAGTACTAAGCGTTATATACTTAAGCCTTGCTTCTTTGATACATACCATTTTCTGATTTTTAGATCCGTCGCTGTGTACGATCCTGGTAATTTCTCTGGTATACGCTCGAAGGCTTTCATAACCTAGCAAGTCTTTCATCGTATTACTCCTCAGTCTTGCGGCTGCAGAAATACGGAGTCACGTAGAAATAACCAGGCTCTTTCAAATGAACTGTCTTGGCATTCACAAGTTCGATGAAACGATCTTGCTGCTCAACGGTCAGGTGCTGGAAATAGAACTTGATCGCACTGAACGATTCTCCACCGTGATTGTCCACGTAGACCTTGTAGGACTTGTCCGTGGGAGTAACTGAAATAGTTCCAGCTTCCAATCTGGCCATGAACACATCACCTGACATGCTTCCACAATACGAACAAGTACCGTCTGCGCGATAGCTGTCAGGTCCCGGGAATTGCTTGTTGGCAATGAAACTGTCGTGACGGCGTCCGCAGTAAAACCCTTCAGGATTCGGAACAGACTGTGTTTTTTCAGTGTCTTGTGTCACTGTGAATTCTCCTTCTCAACCAGCAAGGTCGTTATCTCGTCAAAACCAGCCAGCACCAGTTTTTTGAAATTACCAATGAACATGGGTTCCAGAGTTTGTTGCCGAAGCCAACTTCTCAAGAACACACCCAGGATCTTGTCCCGGAATACTAGGATCTGTTCCGTGGTTATCTCGTAGCCTGGTTCGGCGAAGAACTCCGCATGCGCTCTGGCGATGTCGGATTGAATGGCGCAGATCCACGTCAAATGGTTGTCGTATGGTTCGGTTGATTTGTCTACCAACTCACCGATGGACTCCCGTAGCAACCACATGGATTCAATGTTGTTCAGGAATTTCAATGGATCGGTTCCATGGAAATGCATTTGCTACGCATACTGTGCGTTGAATCATCCAGATAAACAAGGTTACCGTCGCGTACGTACATATGACACACTGATTTCACTACACCATCTTGATCATGTGTTTTGTTCACGAACGACGGAGAAAACGTTGGCGATTCTGTTGAGTTGTTCCACGTCCACTGGGCACGACTGTGTTTGGCTGATCCAACCAAATACCATGATGTTCCTGACATCCAGGTACATTAGAACATGAACAGTCTACCACCATTGGCAGTTCCGGATTCAACTTCCAGAAGATACAAGCCCAAGTTCTTCACGGCGTTATTTACGCCTGGAGATGTTGTTCTTGTGTTCCTTCTGCATCTTCTTCCATGTACGTTCTGAAACGGATTCCAGATTCAAGGCTTCCTTGGAATCTGCTTTCTTGTGATCCAAAAGAACTTTCGTGATCTCAGACCGTGAATACCACTTCGATACCTTCTCAAAGGTCTTGTTGTTGACTATAGCGAACTTCTCATCGCCTGCAGCAATCACTACTACGTGCTTGACGCCGGCTTCGGTGAGTTTGGCAGATACAGTTTGAATGGACATTTTCAATTACCTCAGTGGTTACTTATTGTATTCAGGTCCGTGCCAGTTGCAACGCTTCAATCCATGGTGTTCATCGAACACGTTCCCTCTCGCACCTTTGGCCGGGACCTTGAATCCAGCAGCCTTCAATACATCACCATTGGACTTGTCCACGAAGCAGTAGATGTTCCGCATGTTGGGATTGTCCTTGTACACGGAAATTACCTTAACATATCTCTGACCTTCTTCAACCACGAACTTACGATCCTGGGATTCAGGAACCTTGCCTTCGGTCATGTACTTCTTCCAGATCGCCTCCACACCAACTAGAAAATGATGCAGAGCTTCCTGAAAACCTTCTGGGGAAGTTGTTGCAGGTCCAGCAGCAATGGCATGAACCAGAGTATGTTTGACACCAGCAACTGCCAGTCGTTTGCTAAGCATCTTCAAGCTTCCCATGGATTTCATTGCAATTTCCTTTCTGACTCCGTCTCCTGGAATGCCTTGCTCCAGTTGATCTGGTACGTACCGCATAAGTGCATGTACACCATCTTCCTTAACAACAACCAATCCAGCTTCCTTGTAGAATTGTACCTGCTTGGCAAATGCCTCTTCGTCGTCCATGGAAACTACTTCGGTATGCATCTCGAGCTTGTGCCGACGCAAAACCGCCAACAGCATCTGCAACGCCTTTTCAACATCACCGTTCCGCGCATCCACGGTTGAGATATTCAGATCATACAACCAAACAAATCCAGACCTGTATCCGATTGCAAGCCTGCATTTGCCGATGAAGATGTACTGTTCGTTCCTACGAGCGATAACGTCCAGTACCAGATCATCCAACTGCTGGGCTTTGTTGACGTTGTCTCTTACTGTAGTGGTTGCAGTTGCTGTTGCTGGTTCCACTTTCTTGGTATTGAATGCACCAGCCATCAACTTGATCAATTGACAAGCAAAGGAAATGTACTCGCTGGCACTGAGACCATTACTGTACAACTGTGTCTGCAGATACCGCGCCAATGAATTTGCCCTGGCACCTGCACCATCCCCGTGATCCGGTGCAATCTGAATCGTACTAGGCACTGCTTTGGAAAGGCTTCTGATGATAACAGATGTGAATTTGTCCAGAACATCTTTGGTACGAATTTGATCTGCCTGGGATTTAATTCCACTGGCCTGACCAGCGAACCTGTTCAAGTACTCAGGGGTTTTGGTTTTGGTTTTGAAGTGGTTGATGGTATGAAGAACAGCACTTCCAAGTTCCTGAAACCTGTTTACCAGATCATTCAACGGATGATAGTACTCTGAATTCGATGCAGACGTTACCACAATACCATGAACCGTTTCAGCCAATGTGTCTAGATCAAGTTTGGTATTGGACATGCTTTGAATTCCTGCCTTAGATGTTTTTAATGCTACAGGTTTTGGTCGTATCATTGTCGTCTTGAACTTATCCGTGGCAACTATTTTGAATCCATGCCGTTCATATAGTTTAACCAAGCCAGTAGTAGTCGTATCGTCGTCCAAAGGAACAACTTCCAACTTCATTAGTATCTGCAATGAATCCACAGCTTCCGTGAACTTAGTCAAAGCGGAAGCCGCGTAACCATGCCCACGATTCTGTGAATCAACATGAACTCCGTTGATCCACAGGTACTTGTTTCTGTACCCGAAACTGATCCTACATTTTCCAAAATCGTAGGTGGATTTGGACTTGTTGGCTATGCACTGGGACAAGGCATGTAGCAGGGATTTAGAAATCATTGACTATCTTACTTAAACAACGACTTAACGTAATCGGAAGGATACCAGCGAGCACCCTGAACCTTCTCACCGTCAAGCATTTTGTTGACCTCACCGAGTTTCAGATCCCGCCAACCATCTGATCCGCCGTACTGTTGTGAAAGGTCTTTCAGCAGACGGTAGATCGGAGCATCGATTCCGAATGTCATCTTGTTCCAGTTGTCGTTTGCAGACCAATCCTGAGTCATTGCAGCTTTGAATCCGTTGAACTGCTTGGACGTTATCTTGGTTGGCATGGTAGATGCAATAACTACTACATGTTTGACACCTGCCGCCGTGAGTTTAGCTGAAACTGTTTGAATGCTCATTATCGGATCCTTCCATGATAGATAACCTTGAGTTTCTTGGAATCAACCAATTTCTCCAATGCATCCAAACCAGCACCATAGGACTTGCCTACATCTCCATGTTCCTTGGATCCGGTAATGTGTGTACTGATGTAACCAGCAGCCTCTTCAACATCGCCGTGTTCGAATGTCTTGGACGGAATAGCTGCAAATTCCTGATCACCGATTTCAAACCAGATCGCTGTTTTGTCTTCATTCTTGGGATGTGATCCGATACCGCGGTAGCTCCAGTATCCATCTGCAACTGCGAGTACTTGTCCAGCAGGTTGTTCTTTCCTGGAGATGATCTGAAGATGCCCGGACTTCACTTTGGCATTCAACTCCCCGGACAGCTTGCTGTAACCAGTTGCCGTTTCGATGATCTTGGTGAATACCTTGTCCACCTTTGCAGCATTACCACCGAAGAACTTGGCAGTTGGTTTGTAGTAGTAGACGGTGAGATCTTCACGTGAAGTGGTTCCAAATGCAGCACGGACAACATCAAACGTGGTGCCGCCCTTCTTTACCGACTTCAATCCCAAATAAACGAAACGGAATCCTGCTGTTACAACAGTAGCCGCTTCTGTTGCTGTTTCGGTGGTTGATTCAGCCAACAGTTTCTTGACAAAGCCCCCACCTTTCTTTCCATGCAGCGTCGGCTTGTCCTCAGATTCTTCGTCTTTGTCCGAAGACTTCTGCTTCTTTTTCAGAAAAATCTTCTTGCCCTTCTCCAAACGCACAGGCTTCTTCTCGGACTTAGTAACCTTCTCAGTATCTTCATCTTCATCTTCATCTTCATCTTCATCTTCATCTTCGGAGTCTTCCGAATCCTCGTCACCAGTATCTTGGTCTTCTGTATCGGAATCGTCGTCGTCCAATGAATCTTCGTCTTCATCTTCGTCGGTTTTTTCTCCTGCCTTTTCATCTTCCTTCTTAGGAGGAACAGATTCAAACTTCTGCTCTTCAACTACCTTCTCGCCATCCTTGGACTTGCTGTCGTCTGATTTGGGTTTGATGGACTTAACAGCATCCTTAAAAGCATCCTCAGGATCTTCTTCAGTATCGTCCACAAGATCACCTTCGTCTCCCCAATCATCGTCCTCATCTTCTGCATCTGTTCCTGGACGCACTTTGGTCTTGAACTTGTCTCCGCGGACACTATCACGAAAACCATCGTCGTCGGCATCATCAAAACCAACGAAAGACAGAGATTTAGTTACATTGCCGATCTGATCCTGAAGCTTCCGCATCGGCTTTGAATCTTCTCCGATTACGTTCTGACAATGCACCACGTCAGTCAGAACGTGCGTGACTTCGCGCAGCAATTCCGCAAGGCGCTGCTTGGCAGTATATCCAACTTCCTTAGCCTGATCCATGAAGTGAGTTCGCAAGGCTTCGATCTTCTTGTTCATGTCATCTGGATCACTGGCAGTGGCGAGTTTGCGCGCGAACTTCTTACTCTGAACCAGATCATCGAGTGCCTGAAGACCAGCAACAATACTGGCTACGGCTTCGCTCAAACTGACTGTAACAGTATCAGTCTTCTTTGTAGTAGACGATGCTGTAGCAGTTGATTTGCTCTTGGTCTTGGATGCAGTGTTGTTGGACTTTGACATGGGTTTGACTGTCCTTGCGATTTTCATGATGTTCATCCCAGTGTCACAGTCTGGGTCTCTTCCACCCCAGCACCTGTGATCGTATTTTGGAAGTTGTCGAGTTGAAGAACCATAGCATTCGCTAGTGTAACCGTAGCCGTACCAGTCACAGCACCAAGTGCAGTGAGGCGGAAGTAGGAATATCCTGTGATGTTTGCACTGAATTGCCCAACAAAGCCAGATCCAATTACAGTGGATTGCATCTGTGTAGACAGATTCATGATCGGAGTTCCGGTAGCGGTGACCCAGTTAACGTTATCCGTTGACAGTTGCGGAGTCAGCGAGCCTGTATACGTTCCAGTGACTGTGAAAGCTAGCACTGAAGTGGAGCTTGAGAACGGACCAGCATAAACAAACGATCCTGGTGTTGGCGTGCCAGTCAATGGATTTAGGTTCGTTGTAGTGATTGACTTGGACGTTGAAGAAAATGTCTGGGTAGTGATCTGTGTATCACTGTCACGGTTGAACTGTTTGCTGAACGGCAGGTGCAGGTTCTGCAAACGCAAAATAGCTTGATCAACTGAATCACCGAAACGGACACCGAAGAAATCGGAGTAGGATCTGGTGGCTTCGGTTACGGAAACTGTGAACAGATCATCCAATGAACCGGACATGGCGGCATGGTTTATCTGAGTCAGATACAGACCAGGATTACTGGCAATGCCACTTAGTACATTGGAAACGATTCCAGACTGCCAAGATATGGTTCCGACATTCCAGAACTTCAGATAGTTCGTAGAGGTAGTGGTTTGATTCTGGAGAATGTACGTAACCGTCAAACCAGTATATGTAGGAATGTAGGCTGTGATTGTGAAAATGGATCCGTTGGGTCGCTTTATCTCATGCATGAACTACCTGCACTCCCCGGTACCTGCGGCGGCACGAAATACTTGCATATGCTGTAGACGAATAGGAGCAACCTCTAAGAACTTAGTATTCACAACAGCAGTGGTTCCATCGTCGAACTTGATAACGCGTTCGGTACGGGTGACGGTCTGCTTTGGAATGATCACAACACCATGCTTGCCAGAGGTTTTGGATTCGGCACTGACTAAGTGGTTCTTCACAACCACCCAAGTACCAGGCAAGAACTTCTGCTTGGGGCTGTATCGTGCCTGTACCCGTACCAGAACATGAGCTTGACCTGCAACAGCTAATCTATGGGACAATTCCACTAATGTAACATTTGACATGGATCAGACCCAAACGCCGTTGACGGCATAGCCCATAATCGAAGCTGCAGTGCGGGGATTTCCAGTTGCATGATCCAAAACACGTACAAGTCCACGGGCCACATAGCCAGCCAGTACAAACATGAACGAAGTCTGCATGTCAGTTGCAAGGTACTGCAGGTACGTTTCATCGAGCATGAATGCCCTCTGAGTAACAAAAACATTGCGCCTACTTGACCGTCCAACAGACAGTTCGACAGCAGGCAGTGGTGGATACAACACAAGACCACCTGCTGCACTACTATCGATTTCTATGATAATGACGGCTTTGTTGATGTTGCCTGCAGTATACATTGCACCAATTACTTTGCTGTACGTAGGCGATGTTGATGTCAGGTAGCAGTTTGGATCTATGTCGATGGTTATCATATTCGTTTTCTCCGTGACTACGAGTTCACCACTGGTGTGTTAGCAACAGAACCAGATGTTCGCCATCCGAAAACGTTGCCTGTTCGACTGAAAGCGATGGATGTGGTATCTTCATGTTTACATGGTGCAGCCAATGCCGAATCTGCTTCGGATCAGGAATCCATGCATCTACTTTTCCGAGATCACGCATCTGCAGAACCGGAGTTCCGGAATCAACAACAGGAAGAGACTGAAACCTTTCCACGATAACGCCCAAGCATTTCTCAATGCTCTCGCGATACAGTTTCAGATTCTTGTGCTTCGCAGCATCGACCAATACCTTTGACAATTCCGGAGTCAGTCTGATAGTTGCTCCGTTGAACTCTGCAGGTTCCACTACAACCACGATATCCTTTTGGTCGTCGTGGTCCTGCTGGTTCACTTCCAAAATAGAATCCTTCGGAAGTTGGATGCGGCGATTGCTTCCGATTACACGTACAGTAATTGTTTCAGTTACCAACATCTTCTTAGACATCAGCCAACCACCGCCTTCTTGAACCGTTTGGTCCTAGACCAGTTGCGTGCAACTTCTTCGAAGTTCTCCAGTAGCTCATCGCGATTTCGTCCTGCAATACCAAGGTCGGTCAGAATGTCCTTGCTGAAAAGCAATACCATCCTGAAACTGATATCTGGGTAACGGCGGATACGAACCAACAACTTGCATGTTGGTGATACATTGTGTTCCCAACCACCTGTAGGTGATTTAGTGAAGTGCTCTTCGCCGGTGATGTGTTTGGCAATCAATGTAGGTTGTTTGGTAGTGGACAACCAACGTGTTTCCAAAACTACAGCATACCGCTTATCCACGTAGTCGGTTTTCAAAAACTTCCAAACACCTCGGTCCAAGTTCTCAACCAAACCTTCAGCTTCTAGATTGTTGAACACCTGGCGTTCCAGCAAAGCCGCAAGGTTCCGTTGCCGTGCATATTTTTCAGATAATGCAGCCAGCGATTTAGTTGCTGTTTCAAATGGGGTTACGTTCAAGCGATTGCATTTGTCCAGAAACAGTTTCGTGATCAGATTCCATTTACCAGTACCAGATTTTCCCTGAGACAGTTCCAAGTACTTCTTGGAAGACGTGACATTGTCCCAGATCCGCCGGGCAGGTACGGAAACGTTTGCAGGATATTTTCCAGCAACAGGATCTGTATTGGCTTGAGCTTTGTTCTGAAGTGTAACCACCGAAAGCAGAGGTCCGTACATTGATAGAACTGATTTGAAAGTTCCGATCTCGCAGTCGGGATCAATTTCATTTCCAGCAAACGTCTTCTGTACCTGCCCAAGAAACAAATCCAAATGAATCCGAGGGCCAGTGACCATCACACATTCTTGCATGGGGTTTGCAATTGCTGTGGTTCTGGAAATGCACTCTCGTGGATTGCGGGTAGGATCTAGTACCAAAACTACACCATCGTTCGCAGAATATACGGCGCCGAAACACCAAAGCCCGGAATCGGGTTGATTCCAGGCAAGAACAGTATCTACCTCGTAGTCGTTCAGACCAGATACGGTGTTATCGTTTACGTAATTTCGGGTAGTATTTTGAGTATTGTTCTTGGTCATGCACAGTACAACTCTTCCTATAAAGAATTCGGGAAATTAGTTGAAAATGTTGAATCGCAAACGATTTCAGTAGCTGATCAGAAACACTTTGTTAGCTTGGACAGTAGCACATTCAAAGTATCTTCCAACGTTTCATCGAACATAGAACTAGCAGAAGCTAGATTGAGTTGATGTGCTTTCCAAGTCACTTGTTGAAGTTGCATTGAAGCCAGAAGAAAATCCAACTGTCTCCTGAGATCCATGATGTGTGCTAGGATCTGCGGATTGAAAGATGCACCTAATGCCACGTATGTTGTGCAATTTGCCTTCATCGTAACCAAACCAACCTGCATCGTTGTTTCGTAGGTCATGGTTCCGGTCAAACTAGCAACAGCAGAATCCAACAAGCACAGAATTTTGTTCAGAGCCATGTCCACCATGTCATGGAGTTGCTTGAGGTATTTGTTCAGAGCGTCTGCCATCGTATTCAGAGTTTGCAGCATCTGTGTCAGAAATCCAAGTGCATTCAAATCCGCAGTTCCACTTACATAACAATTCAAGTATTTGGATTGGAATCCTTGGGATCCGCTGAAGTTCAAATTGAAATTACTTAGTGCTACTATTTTCTTGGTGGTTGCATTGTAGGTTGATTTGAAAGAGTTGACTACACGTTGCGCGCTGGACAAACACGACTGTGCTTCCAACAGAACATTGATTGCTTTGCGGTTCAAATTATCCAGTCCGATACTGCTAAGCAGATCCTGAACTAGATTCTGAATTTCACGGACTCCGGCATCTGCACCATTTTCCAAAGCGCTCAGTTTTCCAGCCAAATAGGCCTCCCCACCAAGTAAACTGCTGACTCCTGGAACGTCTTTGATGATATTCCATACCGCCCTGTTCATATCCCCGTCAACGAGATCTGTGGCCGCTTGTAACAGTTCTTCGGCACCATCGACAATCTTAGTGAACGTAGACGAAGACGACGTTTTTGTCACTACGGAATTGGTTGCCGATGCAATGGCACCTGAGTAATTGCAGAGGGTATTGTGTGCTTGAATGGACTCAGTACTGGATACATATATGAACTCGGTAGATTCCTGGAACAGCAATCTCAGTTTCGCGGCTGTGGAATAGTTTAGATCCAGTGGAAGCGAAGTTGTCATCCACGAAGTAGTAGACGGAAGAGTTGCGGAATTGCCAGTCAACGTAACCAGTGTACTGGTGAGGCTGTCGCGAACAGCAACGGTAGAACTGTAGACATCCAAGTTGACTATGTCCAAATCCACGATCAACAACTTCACCAAATCCACATTGCCCAAACCACTCAACATGGTCAGGAACTCTCTGTAGCAGAATCCGGATACATCGCAAAATCCAAGGTACTGTTCCAGTTGACGCACTGTTAGATCAATTCCCTGGTTCTGTTGGCAGGCGGTGGCGAGTTGATGGTTCAGAGTTGAAACAGATGCAGAGATATCGTTCCAGTAATTGCTCTGATTAAGTAACGACTGACGTTGTTCTGGAAGAAGATTTCCCTGATTCAGGTAGGTAATGAAATAAGAACTAGGGAACGAACTAGGTTGTGCTGATCCTCCGTACCAGAATACTTCTCCATTTACTCGGAGACTTGGTACTGTTGTTCTGGTTTCTTGAACATTGGATCGGGCTTGTACGGATTCAGTAATTGCAGCCTGCAAACCAATTGCTTCGGAACAATCGCTTGATCCTACATAGAACAACGAAATAGAACCAAGAGCTCCGAATCCAGGTTTCAGGGAAATGAAGAACTCAGTTCCAATGCTTCCGCAATTTACTAGGTCTCCGAAAACCTCTGTGATGGAATCGACTATATCCTGAACTGAGTAATTGTTATGAACTATTCCGAGACCTTTGTCTCCTGAACAATCAAGTACTCTGTAGATTCCATTGACTGAAATGCCGAGTTCGAAAACAGATGAAGAGAGTAGCTTGGGATTGCATCCACGGCTGACTATTAAGGGGCTGGATCCAGTTGTATCTTCGTTGGTTTGAAACCGAACTGTTCTCGTGATCAGAGCCAAACTATTTACAGGTAACTGATACTGCTGTTCCAAGATATTGGCCTGGTCCTGCGCTTGTTGTCTGGTGATGTTGCTACCTAGATAAAGTTCCTGTCTGACGTAACAGTACCTGGAGTTGACAAAGAAGTCCAGGTCGCTGTCGAAGAGAACTTGGTTTAATTGTTTACGGATGTATCCGGCAGTGAACTGGTCCTGAGGCAGGGCAGTTGGTTTGGCGAACTGAATCACTGTGGCAACGCTCCAGATACAGCCGAACCCCTGTTGATATGCCTGAGCCAGAACTGCTTTCAACGTAGTGATATTGCTGCTACAACCACGAAACAGTTCCCGGATACAGGCAATGTTTCCAGGTACTGTCCTCGATCCCGTAACTGATCCTGCATCTGATGCAGTGGAATTGTTTTGGTTTGATCCAGAAACAGACGTAGCAGTTTTAAGCATGGACTGAATCGTTGCTTCAGTTGGTTCGGTGTACTGCCGATTCAGCAACACACTGATCTGATCCGCAGTGGCATCTCCGTCGCCTATGCCAACGAATCCGTAACTGGTAGTAGAGGGCGTGACATTATTTACCGTAGCATTTACCCGCCAGTACCTGTTGTTGGCCTTGTAGAATCCCAAAGACTTTAGAGCATGCAAGCTGGTCTGCGTAGGTGTGGCTATTCCAGAATCCGTCAATGCAGCATCCAAGCTTCCGATTGGTTGCTGTGCGAAGAAACTATTGGCCTGAGACAGTGCCAAATCTGCCTGCTTGGATAACGTGGCACTTGCTGGACTATTCACCAAGGAGTGAACCTGTGAATTGATCCCAGCTTCTATGCCTTGGAGCGTAGATTCAAATGCCTGTTGCTGGCGAACCAGATCAGACCAAGAAGCACAGATTTGGTTCACTACAGCCATTGCCTACTCCTGAACCTGTTCCACTACTATCACCGGTTCCGCTACAGTTACTGGAAATAGATCGTGGGTCAGTTGATATTCGGGTTGATTTGTATCACTTGTGATAAAGCTAAGCCCACTCTCTTCATCCAGAACACGCTTTGTTGGATACGTCCACATAGTGGCATCAGGAATAGCTACGGTCACTGTGACTGGAACAGCAGTTCCGCATTCGTCCTTGGTATAATATGCAAATCCGGTGTAGTCCATCAAGACCACATCCATCTCCATGGTTTCGGTATCCAGTCTTTGAATGCGACCGATACTTCGACCGTTTACATCACGCACGGACAAGCCAACCATTGCTCCGTGGACACGGGCAAATGTTTCAATGTCTGTGAAATCGTTTTTGTTGAGACCTTCGCTATGTAGAATCATTTTCTCACTCCTTGATGTTTCGGTGTTGTATGTTATCAGTAAACAAGTGAAACTTGCCGCTGTTGCAGTAGTATCTTTAGATTAGATCCAAACTGCAACAATGCAACTACCTCATCTCTGTTCCGTGCAATTACATATGCAAACCCATTCTGAACCAAGAACACAGGGCCACTTGGCGTTGAAACACTCACTGATCCTGTTATGTTCTTGACAACAGAAATGCTGTTCAAGTACGGAAGAATCTCATCGCCTCTCATGTTCTACCTCGCTTATCATGTTCTACCATGCACTCAACCCTTTTTAGATCCACTAAATTGAGTTTGATCTGCGAACGATTGTGTGTTTGCTTGGGATACTGCTGGTACAAAATTCTGTACCCGGGCTGTAAGTTCAATATCCACGGAACCATCGGGTCTTACAGTACCAAACCGTCCAATAGCTGCATTTGTTATGCGACTACCTCCACTGCCTTGGCCTTGCGTTGCCGTACCCACCCCATTTGTTGAAGTGGAATCGCTGTACAGTGAACCGGATCTACTTACAGAACCTGCAGTGTTTGGCTTTCCAGCAGAGTCTTCTCCATTTAGCCAATCGTACAATTCAGTACCTGCAAACTGCCCAGCAGCACCACCAGCAATTCCACCAACTGGACCCGCAAATGATCCAGCCAGATCACCAACAAGATCGCCAGCAGCAGCAGATAACTTCCTTCCAATGGGTCCTTCTGTCATTGCATAGGTCATGGCAGAAGATACCAAACCACCAATGAAAGGAACAGCATTTGCGGCCGCGCTGGCTCCAAATTTCATCCCACCGGAAACTGCCAGTTTCTCAGCACCACTGATACCTAGTTTGGTTCCTATTTTTCCAATACCCTTTTCACCGAAGTGCATTGCAGTGTTTCCGATAAGGTTACCTGCAAGATCCTTGGTGTTGTTTTCTGCCCCACCATATTCGGGTACGGGCGCTGGTCCAATGCCTGCATTTGTAGTATTGATATCGCCAGCACTAGCGGATTTGGCAAACAAAGTGGATGCCAAAACGCTGCCACCGATCAATGCAGCTACCTTGTTATGCATGATACCCTTTAGTACTGCTTTTCCTCCGGACTTCAACAAGTCCTTAATTCCTGTACGGGCTACATCCTTGGCTACGTCTTCTGCTCCGGATTTAGCCAAATCCTCTATGCCTGTTTTGGCAATGCTATTGGCAGCCTTGGCGGAGGATTTTTTAGCAGCTTTCTCAGCGGCCTTTTCTGCAGCCTTTGCAGCGGCATCTTCGGCTGCACGTTCAGCAGGAGACATCTCCATGCGCGCTTGTTTGTTCAACAACCATTTAGCTGCGCGTGCAGTATGCTTAACGCCGTACCCAGCTACTGCCAAACCGGTTGGAATGGCTAAGGGACTGTTCTTGAATGTATCCCATGCGCCGATTGTCTTCTCAATACTGGGTGGAGCATTCGTTTTCAAATTACCAGCAGACGCTTGAGCTGCAGCCTTCTTCTGGTATTGATCGTCGCTCGTTCCCAGATTTTTCAATCTAGCTGCAAGCTCTGGATCCGGTTCCGCAAGATTGTGTTTGATCAAATAGTCTTCCGCATAATCAACGGCAACCAAACGATCTTGTGGATTGGACCAATCCAAACCAAGCTGCGACAACAGAAGTTGATCGTTTGCGACTTGGGATACTTCCGATACTTTTGTTATTCCATTTTTCTTGAACCATGTATCGAGAACAGCATCTTTGGTTTCATTTGAAATGGAAGTACCACGCAAGATCTCTGCCATCTGATTGCCCATCATGGCGATAGGTTTCTTTGAGGTCAGCATGGAAGCAACTAACAATGCCTGATTCTTAGAGGCGCCCTTGTTCTTCATTAAATCCTGAGCTATGGCGTCCGTATTTCCAGTCTTGATCTCATTACCATAGTCACGTTGAAGTGATTCAACCATCTTCTGCCCAACCTGCATATCTACGAATGGGTTCTTTCCCTCGTAGAATTTGGATTTGGCAGCGGCAAATCTTGAAGCCTCTTTTTCAGTTGCACCCATGAGCCGTACGTTAGTAGCAGCTACCAACATCCGCTTTGAATAATCAGATGTGTTAAGTGCAAGGTCCTCTGTATTCTCTGCTGTTTCTTTGATGAGATTGCTGTATTCACCCATGTTCAGCAAAGCTCCCTTGAACCCAGCATCCATGAGCTTATTATTCATGCCTTGAATGGATCCGACAACATCGTTCATGTCAGCGGTAGCTTGTTCTGCAGAACGTCCAAAGTTGGCTATGATGGTATTCTGAAAACCAACAACATCACCAAACTCCATCCCAGTTTGCCTGGAGAATGCGGCCGCGGCTTCAGCCATCCCCTGTACCTTCTTGACATTGCCCTCTTGATAGGCACGCATGGCAGTACCAGAACCTGTTATCAGTTTCACGACTGATTCCTGTGCTTCTTCCGCCGACATTCCCATCTGCGTGAATGATATGCCGACAAGCGTATTCAGCTCGACTGTCCTTGCAGTTCGGGCTGCATAACCAAGCATGCTGTGATCGACACGATCCAATCCAATTCCAAATTGGTATTGAGACTCTGTGGCCATGTCGCTGGCATGCATCAGTCCAACCAATCCGGATCTGACCATCGACAGGCCTTCAACGGCAGCTAAAGCATTTCCTGCACCGCCAACCATCTTGGACATCCATGTTGATTTTCCAGGTACGTCGTTACTGCTTCTACCACGATGCTGTTTTCCATGCCTGTCAATAGGTTCATCCAAACCATCATCGTCCACAGTAGACACAGAGGACTTGCTGGATTTGCCTGCTATAGAACCTGATCCTTTGTACAAACGCTTCTGTTCTGCAGTTTTCAGAACTTCTTTCTCAGACTCTGCAATGGACTTGTGATTCTTGATGCTCTTCTGTTCTATCTGAGTTCGCAAAGCCAGCATTTCGTTATTGCGACTGATCTCTGTACGGTTGCGCTTCAAAGCTGCCGTCTCTTCAGCAGAAAGATTCTTCTTACCATGAGCCTGCTTGGTTGTGAGCCTGTCTGTTTCCTTGAATATGTGGAGTTGCTTTTTGTCCAGTTCGTGAGTTTGCTTCACATAGGCAATTCTGGAGCGGACCAAATCCATCTGCTTGTTGTAATGCTCAAGCAATTCTTTGTTGTTCTGTTTGGCAACTATACCTTGCTGTTGCATCAAACGCAAACGCATCTGATCCAGTTCCAGCAACACAGCAACAGATCTGGCTTCGTCTGTACTAGCATCCTTCAAGGTCTTGATAGCTTTGACCTTGGCACCTGTGAACTTGTTCAATGCCGCGGTGTTCTTAGTTATCTCATCAATAGAAGACTTGGCTGATGTTCCGGATGCGGCGTATGCAGCCTTGGCCCCAGCTACCGCTTTTCCAAGCATTGTATCAACGGTACCAGTATTCAATGTAGGTTGCTTTGCATCGGCCATTACAAGTCACCTCATGGTTCAGCTATCAAGAATCTGTTTTGCTTGACTCAGTAAACGTTTCTGATGTTCTCTGATCTTGTCGTAACCCAAACCACTCACGATCTCAACGTCACCGTCAACAGTCTTAGAACCTTGTGGTTTGTTGACATGTTGTTTCAACCACTTACCCAGCTTGGGATTCATCGCCAATGCCAGAGGGAGATCAATGGTTTCAGATTCCCCAGGTTTCTTTTTCTTGTTGTTTGGATCTGGTTCCGTGTGCACTGATTCAGGAGTCCAACGTACACCAAGCATAACAGCTAGGTCGTTCATGAATCCGCCAACATACTTTTTCTTGTAATGATAGAGGAATCGGAGTTCCTCACCGGACAGTTCCAAGAACTTGGGATCATTCGGAAGAATGTTCATCGATGCACAAAGGAAACCGCGCATCGCAAGTTCAGGGTCGCGTTCGGTGAGCTCTATGCCAAAGGGATGTGACTCAGCTCCTCCAGACTTCCAAGTGCTTTCAATGGTACTCCGTGGACTGGACAGTAAACCGGCCGCATTTCACCTTCGGCATTGTAACGCGGTAAACGTTCCTGGGTTTCCGTGCATCCAGACTTCTTGCAATTACCATATCTCCAGAGTCCCTTGTCCGGCGTCAGGTTTTCGGAAGGATACAGTTTCCCGTATACAGCCGCAAGAGTATCACCCAGTTCTGGTGTTCCTGAAGTCAACAGCCACTGGTAGATATACCGTGCAGATCCAACGATAACTGAAGTGGGAGGGTGAAGTGGATTCTGCCGTACCAACGGAACTTCCAGAGAAGGTTCAAGTTCCAGTTCGAATACTTCGTGAACAGGAACGTCGTTGACGGCAGCCAGACCAATTGCCACGAGAGCATAACCAAGCTTGGCATTGAACTCAGCTTCTGTTTCCACAGATTGTGTCAAGATTTCATTCACCACAAACTTGGCATAGGATTGGTTTGTGTACTTCCGGAAAGTGAACTTGATTCCACCAATGACTTCGGATTTGGTTCCGGTTGGCCCCTGGATCAATCCAAAACGTTCGCGCAAACGAACCAATACCGGATGCTCTGTAGGGAGTGGTTGATTAGCCTGCGGATTGGGTTTAACGTTACCTGGAGGTGGCGGCTGAATGAATGGACGCGAAGGTGGAATAGCTGAACCACTGGGAAGCTGCTGTGTTGCAACCCGTTCTCCAGTTGATACACGCTCAATCACAGGCGGAGAAGATTGCATACCAGCGGCACCAACGAATACATCCGCAGGATCGTCTACATCTGGATCGAAGTCTTCGGGAACGTTTTCGTGTATCATGGTAACGCCTGTTTCTTGTGGTTCGGTTGATTTGGTTGATTCGGTAGCATGTACAGGCATTGGATGTTGCCTGTCCTTGGGAAGAACAGAGTTTGCTATTTGAATCTGTTCTTCGCCAACTGGATCGCTGAGATGCATGGGAATGAATTCAGGAACTTTCAGTTGTTCTGGTTTGCGGAGAGGCTTGTAGTCCTCCGGTCCAGGCGTCCAGATCTTACCTGCAGGCATATCACCACCAGGAGTATGAACATAACCACCTGGATTTGATTGAGCTGGTGTAGCTGGCAATGCCGTGACAGGGACAGTTCCAGGAGCTTGATTACGCAACCGCAACGTATCCACTTCCCGTTGATTGGTTTGTGGGCGGTTCGGTTTCGGCGCCTGTGATCGTCCTGGATTGTTTGATTGGTTCGGATGTGACATAGTCAACCTCTGTATTTCGGTGTGTTATTCATGGTGTACCATGTATCAATTTTGGCAAATAAAAATCCGGAACCAGTGGACTTGGTCTCTGGGTTCCGGACTCTGATTCTAATTGCTATTCTTCGTTGGCTTCCTTGACCAACGTTTCTGCATTCTCCAGCATGTACCTGCTGACTTGTCTGTAAGCAATGTCGGTATTCTTTGTATTGAATCCACGAAACTTCGTTCTGGCTGGGTACATTCTAGAAAATGTCCCATCATCTTCTTGATCCAATACAATGGCCCATCCGAAGATGTGAAGAAACTGATTCACAAGTAACAGCAAACCAGTATCTTTGAATGCTTTCAAATCCATGGGATGAACAGGATCAGAATGTGGGATTGCCTTTTTCACAAGTTTGGGTTCTGCTGTTGCCTTAGCCAACAATTCCTTGATTGGTCTGGGTATATCGTTGACGTTCATTCGACCACCTGCGCTTGGAATGCGGTGCGAGTCCGCGGAGGCTTGGTGAACTCCCAGGACTTGATTCGGAAACTGGCATGGTTGGCGACACATGCTGGAAGCGTAAGATACCACCAGTGTGTTGCATTGTTTAACTGCAATGGCTTTCCAACCAAGACCAGCTTAGTTGTGTCGTCCTTCTGCTTGCGGTTATACAATGCAACATACTGTGCGGCATTGTTCAATACAACCGTGCTATCCAACGATTCACCGTCTTCTTCTGCTGGTGCTGCGATTACTGGAGCGTACATTGCCACGATGTATTGCTTGGCAACGATCTGAAGCCCCAGATGCGCGAAAACCTTCTTCCATACCGTTCCAGGAATGTGTGTTCCTAGCATAACCACACTACGCTTCAGCAATGTGCATTCACCGATTTCCAGATCAACATCCTTGCGCTCACGGTTGATGGTATGGAACACCAAGGCATCATCTTCTGTAACCGACTTGGCCAGATCCTCTTCTTGATCTAGATCAATCACGGAAGTGTTGGTGCGCTTGCCAGATTTCTTCTCACCGTCCACTGCCGGAGACGTTTCAGCCTGCTTGAGCTGGTGTTTCCGGATGATAGTTTCTGTTGAATCGGCAGATTTGCTCAGGAGTTGTTTGATCTTGTCCAGATCCTCAAGAGCATTAAAAGACAGTGTTGGCTTGCGGGATATAGCACCTAGCTTCTTGGACTTGACCAGAACGGACTTGGCAACCACTGCAGTGGTTGGTTTAACACTGCAAAGAAAATCTGACTCGCGGATCCTACGTTCTAGTTCAGCCAACGGAGTTGGTGCAATCTTGAGAAGCACTCTGTAGCTGTTCTTGCGGAACTTTCCAGTACTCACATGGTAGCTGGCGAGATCGGCAAACATCTTTGTATGTGGTAGATATGCGAGAACCTTGGAATTGGTCAACTGAGAACATAACAACGAAACCTTGCGAACCTTACGGGCCTTGGTGCATTCGATGATTCTGATGATGGTCCTGTATGTCCGACGGACACGGACGGCTAGTTTCTTGGAACGTGAATCATTGGCAAAAACAGGAAACTCGGGCGATCTCGAAGATGTAGCAAGTACTGACATTGAGTTTGGCTCCAGATCACTATTGTGTTACACTGTTGGTTTCTGAGTAGCAAACGTGGATGATTTCATCTAAACGTGAACTACCCTGACAAATATATTTACGGTTTCCATTTCAGTCAACACCAATAACACAATACATAGACTGGCCGTGAAGTAGAAAAGGCCAGTCCATATCTGAACCAGCCCTTTCCAGTTTACACTACAAAACAACAGTGCAGTTCACGATGATCTTACCGACCAAAACGATGTACACTTCCGAGAACGGCCTTCTCAGCCAGATCCTTGGTAACAAGTGTAGGAGTCAGTGCATCAATCAACTGCTTCTGTTCCTTGGACTTAGACTTGGGATTCTTCCTGAGCATCTTGGTGATGTTCTGAATCTCAGTCAGATACGTGTTTCCACCGTCTTCGACGATGCTGGCCTCGTTGTCTTTGACCTTGGAAACTTCCCCTTGACGGAGACCGTTGTCGGCAAAGAATTCAACGTAGTCACCGGCTTCAGGAACGATGAAAGCAACTGCGGTATTACTGTGTCCAAACGAGGCAGTTGCATGCTTGACACGAACCTTACTCAGCATTCCACCGATGTCTTCGGCACGAACCTGGGCCAGATACTTCTTGCCAGTTTCCGGATTGACTTCAACGGTCCAGTTCGCACCGATAACGGAATCCAAGTAGATGGTATTTGCAACGATGGGAGTGAAACGCTTCTTCTCTGTACCAGCTACCGTGATCTTGAGATCAGAAAGATTGCGGGTCAGAGTCTTGGCTGACACGATCACGGAAACACAAGGCTTCTGAAGATCAGTATGCCAGAGAGCGGTTTCGAGTTTAGTATCGAGCAGGTTGTCGAAACGAGCCTGGACGAACCGTTCGATTGCCTGACCAGTTGGATGCTTGAACTTGGTTTCGTAACCAATCAACACCCGAGCGGTCTTTCCATCCTTCGCCAAGGCGAAGTCTTGCACGGATAGATCAAGGCGATCCAATCCGGCTACGGCGGCCTTTTCAGCCAGTCGGTCAGCGAGTTTATCTGTGATAGACATTTTCATTTCTCCTTAGACGATGCGAATGCGTGGAAGGTAACTGAAGCTTGCGGTGCCGATGTAGATTCCATCTCCTTCGGAAGAAGGCTGACCTTCTCCGAGAGACGACATCCAGCAGTTGGGATATTTCCACAACCGGTACAGGTCATTGCCCCTGTACTTGTATTCGTAGAGATCTACGGACCAGCGCATGTCCATGAGATCGGAAAACACTGCAGGATAGCCGAGGGCGATTTCCATTTCCATCGACCAGAGCTCGATGCGTTCCACGCTGATCGCGTAACCATCTGCCTTTCCTGGAATGATCTCAATCGGACGACCGAATGCTTCGCGAGACAATTCCCATTTCATCGTTTGCGTGCGCGTGATCGCGTCTCGTTGCCAAGACTGAACGCGCCCAATCGCTTGTGGAGTCCCATTAGCCCCGCCTACTGCAATTGTCAAACCGGCATACGTAATAACATCTGGTACGTATCCGGCATGGCCTTGGTAGTCGAGACCTGGGACAGTGATACCGAGGCGATTCCTCAGTAGATCTGTTCCATACTCAGCAGCCATTAGTTAACTCCCTTGTCGTCGGTGATGGATCGGTGTGAACCTGGTTCAAGAACTCTAGGTTGTTTGTGTAGGAATGGTCTTTGCACTTGCAAGATGTTGGGTATCCGAACGTGGTTTGCGAAGATACACCTTCATGAAGGAATGATTACGTATCTGCTTCGGAATAACGGATCCATTGTATACTTCCAGTGGAAGTCTCATTGCCAGAACCACAACGTTTTTCGGAAGTGTGATCGGAATCAATTCAGTTGAACGGATCAATTCAGCAACTGCTTTCCTGGATTTGCTCCTGGCTTTCAGTGTCTGAATGAATCCATGCAACATCCTGGATTGATC
>OCZT010000017.1_pt1 | contig 139106 bp, 143 predicted proteins | sample 1539031 | NCBI WGS metagenome assembly OCZT01 (sample SAMEA3539308, study PRJEB22396) | soil metagenome | biome: tundra; feature: field; material: soil | place: USA | collected 2010-05 | depth 0.15 m
CAGTACCGGTGTGCCATCGTCGCCGTGATCTAGGCGGACCTACCAGTCGTGCACTGTCCCATCCTGAAGTCGGTTGACGGGCAAGTACGCGCTTTGGTACGGGAACGCAGAGGCAGCCTGGTCATCGTACGTGACACCGATACCGGGCATTTCACCCGGATGCAGGTAGCCATTCTCAAAGCTGAAGGACTGGATGAACACCTCGTTGGTGGCGTCGCCATGGCGCATGTATTCCTGGATTCCAAAATTATGAATCGCCAAGTCAAGATGCATCGCGGCTGCCATACCCACGGGCGAAATATCAGTTGGTCCGTGGATACCCGACTTGACTTGATATTGGGCAGCGAAGTCCAGGATCTTCTTGAGCGCCGAAATTCCTCCCGTATGCGTGACGGCGGATCGCACGTAGTCGATCAACTGCTCAGTGATTAATGTTTGATAGTCCCATACGGTGTTGAAGATCTCACCGATGGCGAGAGGGGTGACGGTGTGCTGCCTGACCAGCCGCAAGGCCTCCTGATTTTCAGCCGGTGTGCAATCTTCGAGCCAGAACAGGTCGTAGGGTTCCAACGACTTGCCGAGCTTCGCTGCTTGAATTGGCGTCATTCGGTGGTGACCATCGTGAAGGAGCGTCAACTCCGGTCCAAACTCATTGCGTACGGCTTCAAAGACGGTGGGCACGTGGCTCAAGTATGCGGCGGTATCCCACTGCTCTTCGACGGGCAATTCAGTCCTTCTGGCTGGTTCGTAGTCGTAGCGCTCGCCGCCCGCCGTGGGGCTCAACGCGACGCCGTACACGGAACCGAGACCCGGGACACCGGTTTGGACTCGGATTGCCTGGTAGCCAAGAGCCTGGTGTTCTCGAATTGAATCAAAGAGCTCGGGAATATCGAGGCCACTTGCGTGCCCGTACGCACGAACTCCGTGGCGCGATGCCCCTCCCAAGAGCTGATAGAGGGGAAGGCTTGCCGCCTTCGCTTTAATGTCCCAAAGAGCAATATCAACTGCCGCGATTGCGGCCATCGTGACGGGTCCGCGGCGCCAGTACGCACCGCGATAGAGATACTGCCAGGTGTCTTCAATCCGGTGCGCGTCGCGGCCGATGAGGAGGGGAGCTACGTGGGCTTCAAGGTACGTTGCGACAGCGAGTTCCCTTCCGTTGAGAGTGCCATCACCGAGGCCCACCAATCCATCATCGGTGGTGATTCTGAGGGTAACGAAATTTCGATTTGGACTGCTGACGAGGACTTCGACTTTCTCGATCTTCATTTATTGCAACCCCTCGCCGTTTAGTTTTATTGCCATGTTAGGCGGCTTCAACTCAGCAACTATCGCGCTCAAGACTTCGTCAGGGTCCAATTCGATGTTGACTCGCATCCCCGACTCATCATCGTCGAGCGGTTCAAGTGTTTCAAATTGAGAGGCGAGGAGTGATGGAGGCATGAACTCGTGACTTCGAGCATCGATCCTCGCCTGGACAACCTCGAATGGTCCGTCTAGGAAGACAAAGAACGCGTCGGGAACGTGCTCGCGCAAGACGTCGCGATAGGACTTCTTCAATGCGGAACACGCCGTGACGGAACTTCGAGCGTTGGACTCAAAATGTTTCATATGTTCCCCTACAGTGTGCAGCCATGGCCACCGATCCTCGTCACTGAGCGCTTGGCCTTTGGACATCTTCGCGAGGTTTTCTGGCGTGTGTAGCCAATCTGCGTCGCAGAACTCTGCACCGATCTGCGTAGCGAGCGCCAGTGCAATCGTGCTCTTGCCCGAGCTCGACACACCCATCACAACGATCGCTCGAACTTGTGCAGCTTGCGTCACGATCCAGACCTTCCTTGCGCATCGCGACTCGGCCAACGCGTCAGCGCGCGTTCAGCGCCCGCATGGAACTTGCTAGAGGCTCCTTCGCATGTTAGATCCGAGAACATCCAATTTAGAATTTAGGGTCATGGAGCATTTCCACGCAAAAGGACCTACCCGCGGCACTAGTTGACACCGCGTCACATCTTGGAATTGAAAGTTCAGATGGCACGGTCGCACGCGCGGCCGGTAGATTCAATTCGTCGTTCGCGAAATTCTTGGAACAAGATAGTGTTATTCAAACTCATGCAGTCTCTTTCCTCGCGTACCGGACTCGTAACGATAGAGCCGAAGTGAATGCTGACTTGAGATGAGAGTTTCTGGCGCACTCGTGCGGCTCACTGACTCTGGACGTGCACGGGTTGGTCTCGGAGCCTCTGCTTTCGCTGCTGTCTGCTGGGGGGTTCGCGGGAGTCTTCGTGGTCCTCTCGTCCGCTCCAGGACTCGTACTGACCTTCTACCGACTTTGGCTCGCCGCTGCGCTGCTCTTGGCTGTTCTTTACGCATCGGGTCGCCGATTCACCTGGGCCATGGTGTGCGCATCATTGCCCGGTGGCGTTTTACTGGCCGGCGACATGGCCATGTTCTTCAGTGCCGTCAAATTCACCAGCGTTGTCGATGCGACGGTGATAAGTGCCGTTCAGCCCGCGCTGGTGCTCATTGCTGCGCGTCATATGTTTAGTGAACGAATGGGACGATGGGATGTGTTCTGGATCCTGCTGGCAATCGTGGGCGTCGGGGCGGCGGTCGTCGGTCCTGGGGTGACGAGCCATCACCAAATGATCGGAGACCTGCTGGCAGTCGGTTCCCTATTGTGCTGGACTGGCTATTGGCTCGTATCCAAGCGATCGCGGGAACTGCAAGGCGCGATGGAATACACCACGGGCGTGACTCTCATGGCAGCGGTGACTCTGACGCCGATCGTCCTGTTGTCGGGGCAGTCGCTTGGTCGCGTCGAGGCCGGCGACTGGCTGTGGATCTTCCTGCTTACCATCGTGCCAGGAGGCGGTCATTTGGCCATGAATTGGGCCCACCGTTACGTCGATGCGTCGATCTCTTCCGTAATCGGCTGTCTCAGTCCGCTCGTTGCGGCTGGGGCCGCGATGGTCATTCTCAGCCAACCTCTGACCGCGGTGCAACTCGCCGGTGTCATTCTGGGTCTTGGAGCGATTGCGGTGGTTGCCGCACGACATCGCGAGCCCGTGGAGTTTCCTGCCTAGCTGGAACGCAAAGGACCGGCTGGGCGCGCAGCACTGAACTAGCACGCAGGGTTAGCTGTTTCTTGTTCGGTCGCACAGTGCTGCATGGGTAACGTCGTGGTCGTCATTGACACGTGACTCAACCATGCGCGGACCACGAGAGACTGTCGTCAGAAAATCGTGCCGATAGCGACCATTGGTTAACGAACTTTGCCGCGGCCGGCGACGATGAGTTCCTGAATGACGTCGCCCTCTCTCGTTGCGTACGCTGAGTCAAAGAGGTTGATCACTGGACAGATGTGACTAGGGATGAGTAGCAATTTGTCGCCGATCGAGAGCGTGCCGCCTTTGGAAAGATCAATCCATCCGACGCCATGCTCTTCGGTAATGAACTGCATCGTGAGATCGTCTCGGCCGACGACTTGGATCCAGCCGGGTCGACCAACGCCGTCGGAGGTGAAGCACTTCGTTCCAGCGTCGATGACGAATCGCTCTGGAGTGGGGCGACCGATCACCGTAGCCAAAATGTGTGCGGCGCAAGTCTCTTCGTTGGCGACGCCGAGGTTAATCATGCTCGTGTCGTTAAAGACGTACGTGCCCGGGCGAACTTCGGTAACTCCCTGGCGAGTGAGCTCACTTCGCGCGGACGGTGTGGAGCCAACGCTGATTTCGTGAAAGGCCACGCCGGCTTCAGCGCATAATCGCTGGGTGGTGACCAGGTCGCTGACTTCGTTGTCTACCACGACATTGCGATCGGCGAGTGTGGTTGCGCCGTAGGCATGTCCGGCGTGCGTGAGCAGACCGATGATGCTGATGCCGCTGATCTCGGCGAGCTGGGTAATCAATTCGACGGTGGGGCCCCCAGGAGCGCGGCCCATACGGTGATGGCCGGTGTCCACTTCGACGTAGACCTCAATGGGATTGCCCGATGCGACACCGAGTTCTCCCAAACCCTTCGCCACTTCAACCGAGTCGAGGCTCACGAGAATACGGGCCTTGTCGCGCAAGGCTTGAAGTCGAGCAAGTTTTTCGGCTCCATAGATTGGGTAAGCGATCAAGATGTCGTCGAAACCCGCCGCCACCATGACCTCGGCCTCGCCAACCTTGGCACACGTGATTCCCGAGGCGCCGGCATCGATCTGAAGCCGGGCGATCTCAGGCATCTTGTGGGTCTTGGTGTGGGGCCTAAGGCGAACGCCGGCGTCGCGACTTCGCTGGGCCATCTCAGCGATATTGATTTCGACGCGATCTAAGTCAATGACGAGCGCCGGCGTATCAAGGTCGAAGACGTTCATGGCTGAAGGAGCGCCTTGATTGGTGTCGTCTGTCCATTCATAAGAGCGGTGAAAATTTCTGCTCCTTGCGCTAAGGGATACGTCGTTGACCACGACAGGTCGAGGTGCGGCACCAGACGAATCGCTTCGCTGAACTCTTCGTCGCTGTAGGCAAAAGATCCGCGGATATTCTTCTCAAAACGTATTGCTCCGGCCGCATCGAGCTCAGCGTCTGGTGTTGCCAGACCTAACCAAATGGTGGTACCGCCGGGGATTAGATGCTCGAGCGAATTCCTGCGCGTGGGGGCAGTTCCGGCGGCGTCGAAGATTACATCGAACTCACCTTCTAGCGAGGACCCGACCACATCGGCGCCAATTGATGCAGCAACTTTGGCCCGGTCGGGCGAAAGATCGGCGCACGCGATGGAGGAGGCACCTCCATAGCGCGCGACCTCGAGACAAGCCAAACCAATTGGACCGCACCCGATCACACCAATGCGTTTGTCTTTCGGTGAACCAGCCAGCGACCACGCATGGACGGCATTGGCTGTCGGTTCAATCAACGCGGCACGGTCCCAATCGATGTCGTCAGGCAGATCGTGAATTGAAGAACGTGGCACGACCACGCGTTCGGCGAAGCCTCCAGGCCTATGAACTCCGAGCAGGGAGCGCGTTTGACACAGTTGCGTGTAACCAGTGATGCACAGATCACATGTAGTGCACGACGTCAGCGGGTTCACGGCCACCCGGCGTCCATCAGAGGTGTGGCCAACAAACTCGTGACCCATGATTAATGGTGGTACACGGAAACCAGAGGTCTGAATTCCATGCAGTTCGCTGCCACAGATCCCCGTTCGGTCAACGTGAACGATAACTTCGTTATCACCAGCGACGACATCGGGAACATCTTGGATCTCAACAATCCCGATGGCGGTAAATACGAGTGCCTTCATGCAATCCTCCATAACGCTTCCAGAAATGTCTTGATGGTCACGCTACTGTCTTGCAGTCAGGCGAACGGAATACTCTCACCACTTAAAGGCGCTGACTTGATTCAAATTGGTCACAGCGTGTCGAGATTTGGAGTTACGACGCAGTCTCTGCGGTCATGCAGTTCCGGTTGTTGGAACGAGAGCGCCATGTGATCGAATTTTGGCGCGTGAGACGCATCAATGACGGTGCATGACATTGACCACCACTGGATTGTTCGATAGGTTATGAAAAAGTCCATTCGACACGAATGGCTCTAGGGGGGAATATGAACTGGAAAGTTTTAGCGAGTGAAGCATCGACTTCGACTCGCTCCAAGTCGCTAATGGCGGGACGCTTCGTGCATAAGTTGATCGCGATGTTCTGCGTGGCGTCCGTCGCACTCACCGTGGCGGTTGTACCGATGACTGGGTCTGCGAGTGCTTCGGCCAAGAAGACCAGCATCACGTATTGGTTCTGGGGAGAAGGCGACATTCCGGGAATCACGAAGTGGATGCAGCAGCGGATCAACACCTACCAAAAGGCGAACCCGGGTGTCACCATCACGCTCGTTCCTCAGTCCGACTCGACGATCATTCCGAGCTTCGCACTCGCAGCACAAAACAAGTCCGGTCCGGATATTGACACTCAGTGGGCGACCTTGCCGGTACTGCAGCCTGCGCTGCAGGGTGACGTGACGCCGATCTCGAAGTACGTGAAGACAAGCGAGACGTCGCACTGGCTCAACACCAGTGAGAACTTATACAAGGGTGCCATCTACGCAATGCCGCTTTACGTGATCGGCGTGCCGTTGGTGTGGAACAAGAAGCTCTTTGTCAAGGCTGGACTGAACCCCAATAAGGCACCGACCACGTGGACTGAGTTTCTCGCCGACTGCGCGGCACTCAAAGCCCATGGCATTACGCCCCTAGGAATGGGGAACAAGGATGGTGACTTCGGTGCGTGGATGTTCGCCATCTACGAGAAGCAAATGCTGAACTCCCTCTCTCAGTTGACTGAAGGTGTGGCGAACAAGGGTAATGACCAAGCGAAGCTGTTGTCCTCGCTGGGCACGATGTACACCATGTTCCAGGGACTTATCTCGAAGGGCTACATCAACAGCAACGTGGCGTCACTCGACTTCGCCCAAGGTTGGCAGCTCTTTCCTCAAGGCAAGGCTGCCATGTCCTTCACCACGGACGGCAACGCTTTGAGCTGGGCCAAGACCATTGGTCAAGCCAACGTTGGAGTTGGCGCGCCACCGATTTGGGGCAAGGGAAGTTTGGCTAAGACCTACGACGCGACTCAGTCATCGTCAGAGTTCATCACCTCATGGTCGCCAAACCAGAAGGCCGATGCGAAGTTCCTTGCATGGCTGCACACGCCGACGAACATGGTTGCGCTCAACAAGGAGACCGGTGCATTCCCCGCGGACAGTCGGTTCCCGAAGTCGGACATCACCAATGCGCTGGCGAAGCAGCTTGACAAGTTGGACACGTCCGGGCCGTCAATCTGGCTGGAGAACTTCATTCCACCGAACATTGACACGAGTGCGGACAGGCCTGCTGGTCAGTTGATCACCTCTGGAGGGACCGCGGCTCAAGCGGTAGCACTATGGAAGCAGCAGCTCCAGCTGTGGCAGACCCAGCAGCCCACGCAGTTCAATCAGTTCAAGATTTGGGCGGCGGCGGCGGGCTGATCGTTGCCTCCCGCTCCTGGTATCCGTGTACGAACGAGTTGTGTTCCTAACAAATGACGTATGCGAGTCCTGCGAGCCCAATATTAAGTAGGGCAGACGCAGCAGAGCGTCCGGCGCCGGGTACGAAAGGTATCCGGCGCCGGCGCCAGTTGTGGCCCTATGGCTACATGGGTCCGGCAGTGGTCGCGCTTCTCGTGGTGTTCGCGTATTCGTTTGTTGAGGTCGTCCACTACAGCTTCTACGCCGGAAGTGTTGGCGCGCTGACGTACGTCGGCGTGAGTAACTATCGCGAACTCTTTATCGATCCCCAGTTCGTTCACGCGATGTTCAACAACTTCAGGCTGCTTTTCACAGTTCCGATCGTGACCATTCTCGCGCTCGCGCTCGCGCTGGTGATCAACACCACCTTTCGGGGTGTTCGCTTGTACCGAGCGATCGTCTTCGTGCCGTATATCCTCCCGGCAACTGCGATCGGGCTGTCCTTCTCGTACATCTTGCAGGGCAACGGGATCTTGGATGGAGTGCTGAAGAATCTGCACCTCTCCTTTTTGATCCACGACTGGCTCGGATCTCCGAGTTGGGTGATGTTTAGCATCGGAAGCGTCATTGTCTGGCAGCAGTTCGGCTTTGGCGTGGTGGTGTTCACCGCGGCGTTGCTGGCCGTACCCGGAGAGACGATCGAAGCTGCTCGCATTGACGGCGCGAACTGGTGGGCCATACAGCGCCGGATATTGATTCCCCAAATCCATCGCATCATCGAGTTCTTCGTGATCCTCCAGGCCATTACCGTCCTGTCGTCGGTCTTCACCTATATATATGTGTTGACCGGTGGAGGACCCGGGTATTCCTCGGGCGTGATGGAGTTCTTCATCTATCAAAATGGTTTTGAGAATGGTTCCATCGGGATTGCGTCGGCGGCGGCTGTGGTGCTGCTGGCTCTCGCGAGCGTTCTCATCGCGATCTATTTGTGGATGCGCGCACGTGCCGCGAGAGAGGTTTGAAAGTGCAACACTTTCGAAATATTCTGCGCCACTTGCTCTTGATCTTCTTGGCTGTTATCTCGCTCTACCCCGTGTGGTTCATGCTGTCGACTGCACTCAAGTCACAGGGTTACTACGCGCTGAACCCCATGGGGCTTCCCTATCACCCCACGTTGTCGAACTTCGCATCGGTGTTAACCAATTGGCCACTTCTGGTCTGGGTGCGCAACAGCCTGATCGCGACCGTCGTGTCAGTCCTGGTGTCCACCGGTGTCTCGATAATGGCGGCCTTCGCCATTGTCTTTAGTCGCGCGCGAGGGCGCGAGACGTTGTTTCGTTCAAATATCGCCTTGATGGCCATTCCGCCCGTTGCGCTGCTGATTCCGATGTACATGTTGATGATCAAGTTTCATTTGATCAACCAGCTGCCGTCGGCGATCCTTTTCTACATTGGCCTTCTCATCCCGTTCTCGATATTCTTCCTCGTGAATTTCTTTCGAGAGATCCCCATCGAGCTCGTCGAAGCGGCCTACATGGATGGCGCTCCGCAGCATCGCATTCTTCGCCGCATCGTCCTGCCGATCTCGGGAGCCTCAACAGTGACTCTGGTCATCGTCAACGCAATCTTTGTGTGGAATGAGCTGTTGGTCGCCCTGGTCTTCCTGCAGAGCGACTCGGCGAGGACGCTCATGGCGGGCTTGACTCTCTACCAGGGCCGATACCTGTCCGATGAGCCACTGCTCATGGCGGCGGCCTTCATGTCGATCATGCCGCTCGGGATTCTCTACGTCTTTGGTCAGCGCTTCTTCGTAAGGGGCCTCACTGCAGGTATGGGAAAGTAACGATTTCAAAAAAGAAGCGGGAGAACGGCCGTTGCCGGACTTTTGCCCAAATCAGCGAGGGAAGAGAAAATGGCACGAATAGAAGGACGAACCGAGAAGGCGCCAAAACCGGTCGCGGCGTACTCGCAGGCGGTCAGGATTGGTTCGACGATTGCGGTAGCGGGTCAGGCCGGCTTCGACCCGGAAACTGGCCAACTCGCTGGACCCGATGTCGGTACCCAGACGGTCCAGACTTTCAAGAACATCGAGGCCGCTCTGGCCGCATGCGACGCCACGCTGGATGACGTCATCCGCGTTGACGTCTATCTCTCGACGTTGTCGGACTTCTCGGCGATGAACGAGCAGTACTCGCACATCTTCTCCGCTCCGTACCCCACGCGCACCACCGTTGGGGTGGAGCTTCCTCCTGGCATGAAGGTTGAGATCACGGCTCTGGCAGTGCAGGGCTGATCTTCGACGTGCCCGTCCGTGATATCTACGCCGACCTCGGCGTGCGACGGGTCATTAATGCTGCGACCACGTTGACCACTCTGGGGGGAACTGTCCTGCCGGACGAGGTCGTCGATGCAATGGCGTCGGCGTCTCGGTCGTGTGTTGATATGGACGAACTCCACCTGGCTGCGGGCAGGCGACTGGCGGAACTGACGCATAACGAGGCTGCCTACGTGACCTCAGGCTGTGCCGCAGGGATCGCGCTCGCGGTGCTGGCCGCCATAACCGGGGGCCAGCCCGAGGTGATCGCGCGGCTTCCCTACGATGAGACGCTTCCTCGCAACGTCGTGATTCATCGAGCGCACCGTATTCCCTACGACCGGGCCATTGAACTGGGCAGCGGACACATCGTCGAGGTGGGCAACGTCATCCAGACGTTCGAGTGGGAACTAACCGCGGCCCTGGACGAGAACACTGCGGCGGTCTTCTGGGTGGCCGGAAGCCACTTGCCTCAGACCACGCTCTCGCTCAAACAAACGGTGGCGATTGCCCACGCCCGTGGGGTACCAGTTATCGTCGACGCGGCAGCACAGCTTCCACCACTGGAGAACTTGACGTATTCCACCATTGAGTGTGGCGCTGATGTGGCGCGCTTCAGCGGCGGCAAAGCCTTGCAGGGGCCACAAGTCAGCGGGCTCATGGTTGGTTCGCCCACGTTGATTGACGCGGTGCGCGCCAACGCCGCGCCGCGCCAGCGACTGGCCCGGGCCATGAAGGTCGGCAAAGAGGAGATTGCGGGCCTGGTCGCCGCTGTCGAGCGCTACGTCGCGCTCGATCATGCGGCCCTTGACACCGAGTGGGATGAGATCGTCTCGATCTGGGCTGAAGGACTCGACGATCTCGACGGGGTACAGGTCAGGCGTCGTTCACTAAACGAGGCGGGTCAACCAGTGCCGCGCCTCGAGATCACTCTCGACTCGGACGTGGCGCGGATTAGTGCCGCCGCGCTCGTCGCACGCCTCTGGGATGACACTCCCCGAGTCGCGGTCTTGCCTGGGCTCGCAGATCGCGTCTACGTGACGCCCGATACGTTAGTTAGTGGTGAGGCCATGATGGTGATGGAACGAATCCGAACTGTCTTGTGCAGTGCGCGAGATGAACTTTGAGAACGAAGACGAGGGAGACGTTGCATGTGGAATGAGTATTTTTCTGGAAAGACTGTCATTGTTGGCGGTGGATCGACGGGTATTGGTGCCGCGGCTGTCGAAGGGTTTGCTCGAGCGGGCGCCAATGTCGTGGTCGCCGATGTCGCCGATGAAATCGGCATCGCATTAACCCAGTCGCTGATCTCGGAAGGACACCGCGCCGACTATCGTCACTGCGACGTAAGCAGCGAGGCCGACGTCGAGGGAGTCTTCTCGTGGGCTGACGCAACCTATGGTTCGTTGGACGTGCTCTACGCCAACGCCGGAATCGAGTGGACCAAGGACGTTCGCCATACCTCGTTGGATGAATGGCAGCGAGTGGTGGACGTGAACCTGACCGGCATGTTTTTGCTCTGTCGAGCAGCGATGCGCAGGATGTGCGACCAAGGATTTGGTTCGATCGTGGTGACCTCATCACCGCACGCCCTTGCGACGGTGCCCGACGCGGGGGCCTACGCCGCGTCGAAGGGAGGCGCACACGCACTGGTGCGATCTTTGGCTTTAGAGGGTGCACCGTATGGCGTGCGAGCGAACGGGATAATCCCAGGGACTATCGACACCCCGATGGTTCGCCGGGAAGCGCAGGCCTCTTCGGACCCCGAAGAGCAGTTGGTGCGCATGGCATCAGCGCATCCCATGGGTCGAATCGGACAGCCTGACGAGGTCGCCAACGCCGCGCTCTTCCTGGCCTCGTCGTTAGCGAGTTTCATGACCGGTTCAATGGTCACGGTTGACGGGGGCCTGATGTGCGGGCTTCCGGCCGGTCCGCCACTCAGTTACAACAACTAAGTCCAGTCAGAAAGAAGTCCGATGAAGATCGCCCGCATCGAGGTCACCGGCGCCAACGTCGCCTATCAGCACCGCGAGATCAGCTCGCAGGTCGAGCGCGACGGCGTAACCGCCGGCGTCATCCGCATCGAGACTGACAACGGCCTCGTCGGTTGGGGCGAAGCCTGCAGCGGGTCAGACATGGCGTCGGTGCTGGCGACGGTCAGGGCGATGGCGCCGTTCGTCCTGGGCGGCGATCCGTGGCGCGCCGAGGAGATGAGACGCGACGTCTGGCACCGTGGACTGTGGCAATTCCGTGAACCGACCGGCAACTTCGCGTGGGCGGGTATCGACATGGCGCTGGCGGACCTTTGCGGCCAGCGTGCCGGCGTGCCGGTGCACGCGCTGCTCGGCGGACGAGTGCGCGAGAGCGTTGACTACTTCTGGTACCTGAGCGGCGACGATATTGACGATGTGCTGGCGTACGCCAAGGTCGGACTCAGCCGGGGATACCGGACTTTCTACATGAAGGTGGGACGAAGTTTCAAAAATGATGTCGAGCACGTGTACGCCGTGAGGGAGGTCATCGGTGATGAGTGTAACCTGCGAGTCGACGCTAACGGGGCGTGGTCGATGCCCGAGGCTCGTCGCATACTTTCATTGCTGGAAGACGCCAACCTCGACTTCGTCGAACAGCCCGTCCGTCAGGTCCCCGAAGAGCTGCTCGGCGACCTGCGCCGCATGGTGAAAATACCGGTAGCGGCGAACGAGGGACTCTGGAGCGAGGAGCAGGCGCGCAGGCGCATCGAGGGCCGCGTCGCCGACGTCTATTGCTTCAGCCCTTACTGGGTCGGATCACTGCGGGGTTTCCAGCGGCTGGGCTACTCGGTCCACGACCACGGGGGACAGGTCTGCAAGCACACGCACGGTGAGTTGGCAATCGCCGCGATGGCGGCCCAGCACGTGATGCTGACGTTGCCAGCAATCGTGGAGGGCAACCAACAGACGACGGCTCACATGCTCGGCGACATTGTCGCCGAGCCTCTGCCCATCGCGCAGGGACCGACCTGGGGCGTACCGACATTGCCGGGTCTCGGTGTGCTGGTCGACGACGGCGCCCTGGGGGCGGCCGCGCAGGCCTACGAGCGCGACGGACAGTTCCTTCCCTACCAAATGGAGACCTAGAACATGGAACGTTCAACTGTCGAGGAGAAGCGCGTGACGCTGAGCAGCGACCAGCTCAGCGTGACGGTCCTGGCTAGCCGCGGAGATCGCATCACGAACGTGCGCAATGTCTGCGATGGACGCGAATGGCTAATCCAGGCTCGTAACCCGAAACTTGGCGTTCGGCCCGAGCCTGACACCTCTTTCACCGAGGGCGACCACTGCGGCTGGGACGAGATGTTTCCTACGGTGGACAAGTGTGTGTTCCCGAGCGACCCCTACCTCGGAATCGAGGTACCCGATCACGGCGAACTCTGGAGCCGGCCATGGCACGTCGTGCAAGAGACCGACGTTTCCGCGAGCCACCGCCTGCACAGTGACCGGTTCGGCTATACCTTCGAACGCTCGCTACGCATCGATGGAGCAACGCTGCGCTGTGACTACCGCTGCGTCGTCAATGCGGGCGCCGAAGCGGTGCTGCCATTGCTCTGGACCCTGCATCCTCAGTTTTCGATGATGGAGGGTACTCGCCTCGAACTGCCGGGCGAGCGCTCGACCGTGCTCGACACGTCCTCGCCCGACGAGATCCGTGGCGTGGCGTGGGCTGGCGACCTCGTCGTCGAACGAGAAGTCGAGCCCGGCCGCGACCGCATGATCTACCTGCACCCCGAGGACGAAGTGGACCACGCGACGCTCTTCGACCCGTCGGGGTCGTGGTTGAAGTTGACGTGGGATCGCTCGTTCGCGCCCTACCTCGGATTCTGGCTGGACCACGGTCTTTATACGAGCGCACGCGTGCTCGCGATCGAGCCCTCGAACGGGTTCTTCGACGATCTCGGCCGCGCGTGGCGCAATGAGATGGTGACCCGATTTGTTCCTGGAGAACCAGTGACGTGGTGGGTCGAGGTCACGTTGGGTGGGGGAGCGATGTGATGAAAGAGTTCGAGGCGAGTCCTTGCACCACGGACCGTTACTACCTTGGCGAGTGCTGTCGTTGGGACGACGTGCGCGAGGAGCTGTACTGGATCGACGTGATGACGGGGAGGTTCTTTCGGGCCAAGGCAGATGGTACGCGCCTCGACGTGGTACGCAACTATGACGTGGGTGGGACTCTCACCGCCCTCGCCCCGCTCGAGGCGCGAAGCGACGGGTGGATCGTGGCGTCGGACCAGTCGGTCTCGCTGCTCGACGAGGCGGGCGTGATGCACGAAGTGGCCCGACCCGAGGCACGCAACGCTCCCGAGGTTCGTACCAATGACGGCGCAGCAGACCCGTGGGGACGGTTCTGGGTTGGATCGATGGCTCGCGACGCGACGCCGGGGCGAGGGAGCCTGTACCGGTACGACGCACTGATGGGTGCTGAGCTGATGTTCGGCGATGTCTCGATCTCCAACGGACTCGGCTGGAGCCCGGATCAGCGCTCGATGTACTACGTCGACAGCGGACCGGGCACGATCTACACCTTCGACGTTGACGAGGACGGCGAGATATCGAATAGGCAGTTGTTCGTTCAGTTCGACGTCGAGCGTGAGGGTGCTCCCGACGGCCTGTGCATCGATGTCAACGGCGCGATCTGGGTGGCGGTGTGGGGCGGCTACGAAGTCCGCGCGTACGCGCCATCGGGCGAGCAGTTCGCCCGGGTGAGGGTCGCTACCGCCCAGCCGTCGTGCTGCGCGATCGGCGGCGCCAACGGGACGACGCTCTACGTGACGACGGCCCAGGAGGACCTGGAGCAGGCGATGCTCGACGCCGAGCCCGACGCGGGCCGGCTCTTCTGCGTCGACGTGGGCGTTGCGGGGCTCGCGCTCGGAACCTACCGCCCTCGGGTCGCGCAGTGAGTTGGCAAGACGACCCGAGGGCGTTACCCTACGGACTGGACCATAATGACCGAACATGACACTCGTCCCCTGATTGTGGGCCTCGGCGAGGCGATGGTGCGACTCTCGCCGGCGAACAAGGTGCCCCTCGAGTTGGCAACCAACCTAGAGGCGCACGTGGCTGGCTCGGAACTAAACCTGCTCATCGCGGCGGCGGCGCTCGGCGCGCGCGGTCGGTGGCTGACCCGGCTGCCCGCCAACGAGCTCGGAGCGTTGATCCGGCGCCACGCGCTCTCCTATGGCATTGAGGTTGTGGCGCAGGAGGAAGCAGGCAGTCGAGCGGGATTGATGTTCTTCGAGCTCGGGGCGCCGCCTCGGCCCTCCACCGTGCTCTATGACCGTAAGGACTCAGCGGCGAGCCATCTGGGCGAGGATGAGTTCGCCTGGGACCAGGTGCTCGAAGGTGCCGCAGCCGTGCATGTCACGGGAATCACATGTGCCTTGGGCGATGGACCCATGGCAGCGGCCCTCGCCCTGCTGAGCGCCGCCAAGAAGCGGGGAGTGAAGACCAGTTTCGATATGAACTATCGCTCGCAGCTCTGGGATACTGCTCGCGCGCGAGGCTGCTATCAGCAAGTCTTGGCGCTCGTTGACATCTTGTTTGTCTCGCCGAGTGACCTCACCATGCTGAGCGAGCGAGATGATGAGGTCGACATCTTGGCTGCGCAGATCGTCCAAGAGTTTGGAATTTCGACAATGGTGATCCGAGAGCGCCAAGAGATCTCGGTTGAAGAGTTAGGAGTTAGCGTGCGCGTCTTTGGTGAGGCCGATAGCGACGCGGTCGCGCGCGGCAGCGTCGTGGATGAGCTCGGTGCGGGCGACGCGGCCGCCGGTGCTTTCCTCACCTCGATGCTCCAAGATGCGACATACTCCGTTAGCACCCAGCGCTGCGCTCGGGCGTATGCACGGATGTTGACCATTCCAGGTGATTCGTGGCACGGCACGCTGCACGATCTCACCGACGGTTACGTAGTAAGTAGGAAGGTGGTTCGCTAGTGACTGACCCACTTGATCTTCTGGAGCGTGGCCTGGAGCAGGCTCGGCTGGTGGCCATCGTGCGCCTCGTCGATCACACCCACGCTGTTGAGATCGCCACTATTCTCTGCGACGCCGGTGTTGAGTTTCTGGAATTCACGGTTGAACGTCCCGATGGACTTCGATCGATTGAACGTGTCGTCAACGCGGTCGGGCATCGAGCCACTGTTGGTGCAGGGACTGTATTGTCCACGACGGACGTGATGGCCGTGGCTCAGGTCGGGGCTTGTTTCATCGTGGCTCCCGACACAAACCCCGCGGTGATCGCTGCGGCACACGAACGCGGACTGTTGGCCCTGCCGGGCGCGCTGACCCCTACCGAGGTGGGGATTGCGACGTCAGCGGGAGCACGGTTCATCAAGCTCTTTCCGGCAAACTTGGGCGGAGTCGACTATCTGCGCGCGCTTCAAGGTCCGTTCCCCAATGTGAAGTTCGTTCCCACCGGCGGCGTTACCAGCGAGAACGCTTCATCCTGGTTCGCCGCGGGAGCGGTTGCGGTAGCGATGGGATCGAACCTTGTTCACGGCTCGGGCGATCTCGACGGTCTCTTCGAGCGCGCCAGACAGGCGGTTGCGTCCACTGCACTGCGTGGCAGTGAGTGAACTTTTTCGGGCAGCACTGAGGTCGATTCACTCGCCAGTGTGAGTGTTCCAGTTGGTAGAATGCCAGCCCATTAATGCTCACTGCTGGCTATAGTGAGGTCCTAGCAAAGTTCGTTCTACTAGGGGGAAAGATGGTCGAAACGATAGTCGACTTCGGCTCACTGCCAGTTCACAACCACGCCATCAGCGAATTGGTCCCCACGATTTTGAAAGAACGTGTAGTCGAGAGTCGCTGCGGCGACCACGCCCTCGTTAGGCGTCAGGACCATTGATTGTTCATCCGATGACGTTGATCAATCACGTTGGCGTCGCACAAGACTCGTCCTCGAGCGGGTTTGGTCGTGGAGTCGACATCGTTAGTGACGATCATGAATGCGTGCCTCGACGTGCGTAGAGTTCCGAGACGAGGAAAACAAGGGAGATAATGGCATCCATTGCTTTGGAGAAGATATCGAAGGTCTATCGCAACGGCTTCGAAGCCGTTCACGAGCTCGATCTGAGTGTGAACGATGGAGAGTTTATGGTCATTGTCGGCCCGTCGGGTTGTGGCAAGACCACGGCGCTCCGGATGGTCGCCGGGCTCGAGGAGATCTCCTCAGGAACGCTTTCGATCGGAGACCGCGTCGTCAATAACGTGACGTCCAAAGACCGGGACATCGCCATGGTTTTCCAGAACTACGCTCTCTATCCCCACATGACGGTGGCTGAAAACATCGGCTTTGCTTTGAGTCTGCGAAAGATCAGCAATTCAGAGGTCAAGACGAAGGTAGCCGAAGCGGCGGCGATGCTGGGACTCACTGAGTATCTGCGCCAAAAGCCCGGTCAGCTGTCCGGTGGTCAGCGCCAGCGCGTGGCTATGGGACGAGCCATCATTCGCAACCCGTCGGTATTCTTGATGGACGAACCGCTGTCAAACCTTGATGCACAACTTCGCGTCCAGATGCGCATCGAGGTCCGTCGCATTCAGCAGAGGATCGGCGTAGCCACGCTATACGTCACACACGACCAGACTGAGGCGATGACCATGGGTGACAAGGTGGCCGTGATGCGCGCAGGTGTCCTGCAGCAGTGCGACGCTCCTCAACTTCTCTACAGCAAGCCGAAAAATCTCTTCGTCGCCGCCTTCATTGGCTCGCCAGCGATGAACCTGTTCGAGGCGACGCTCGCCAGCGATGGGAGCTCGTTGCAGCTTGGCTCGCAGTTCATTGCACTGAACGATGCGGTGTTCGAGGCCAATTCTGGGCTGGCTGCGTACAAAGGTCGCAAAGTCGTGGTTGGCCTGCGCGCGGAGGATATGCCAATTGTCGAGGGCGGTCAACAGGATGGGCCGGTGCTTCAGGGCCATGTCGAAACCGTGGAGGCGCTGGGATCAGAGTTGCTCGTCCACTTCTCGATTGATGCCATTCGTATCTCTCCAGAGACCTTTGTCGAAAAGTCGTCTGATGAGTTTGTCGGAGCAGCTCCGATTGCCATCATGGGTGGAGGTGTCGCTCGTGTGCAGCCACGAGCGATCGTGACCGTTGGACAGAACGCGTCATTTACGATCTTTCCTGAACGTTTGTACTTCTTTGATCCTGAAAGTCAAGTTGCCATCACGAAGTAGCGACGTCCTTACCTAGGACTTGGCGGTCCCCGTTATTTCGCGGTCTGGCGCGCAAGTGTTGAAGGTAGCGAATGGCTTTGGGACGCGGATGCCGCAGTTTTCCGAGCAAATGTATCGATTGATGGCCCGGCCGTCCCTCCGCATTGGTGGAAATTTCGTAGGCGTGAACCCGTGACCAGCGAACCCAAAGGTGCGAGCTCGATTGGAAATTAACCCAGGCCGAGCGCGAAGAGCTTCCTAGTAGCTTCTTCGCCCGCGACCGGGGTCAGACGGTGTGCCTTTAGGAGCCCGATCGCCGTATTGGGATCATCGCTGCCAAACGATTGCCAGACTGCTAAGCCGGTGGATTCTTCGCCTCATTTCCGTCCGGTTCTAATGATTGGAACATTGTTCCTCAGCAACGAGTAGTGGGTATAGTGACCTTTCAGAACATCACTGCTGGGGAACCGAGTGAGCGTGAGCGAAGTGTGCAGTCTGGAAGACGTGGAGCAGGGCACGAAGGTCCTGAATGGCTCCGATCGTGTGCTGGCCATACTCAATCTGCTGGGTTCGTTTCCAGAGGGAGTGGGCGTCAATGAACTTGCGAGGCTGCTCAACTCGCCAAGGTCAAGCGTGCATCGTGCCCTTGGGGCACTGCGTCGCGCTGGACTCATTGAGCAAGATCGCAATAGACGCTATCGATTGGGCTACGGCCTGCTCAAGTTGGCCTTTACGTACTATGAAGGGCTCGACGAGGTGGGCCACGTTCGACCCGTCCTCGTGACGCTGGCGGCTGAGTTCGGAGAAACCACGCACTACGCGATACTGGACCGGACCGAGGTGGTGTACATGGCTAAGGTGCACCCTGCTACATCTCGTTATCAGATGACGTCGGTCATTGGGGGGCGCAACCCCGCTTTTTGCACTGGGGTCGGCAAGGCACTGCTGGCCTACACGCTGCTAACTCGCCAAGCTGTGGCCGATTTCGTGGAGCAGCACGATCCGCCAATGGTGCCACATACCGCCAACACCATTGTGTCGGTCGATGCGCTGGACGAAGAACTGATGACGATTCGCCAGCGGGGCTACGCCGTAGATCGTGAGGAGAATGAAGAGGGGATCAACTGCCTCGCGATTCCGTTTTTTCTGACGTCTAAGACAAAGCCCGACGGTGCGATAAGTATTACGGCCGTTGCGAGGCGTTTACCGCTGAAGTGGCTCGAGGGATCCGTCGGTCACGTTCGTGACATAATCCGCGAGCATCTAGGTGAGGTCTTGGCGTGAGCGTCGCTGTTCTCTAAGCGAGGGCGTTCGAGCTGTCTCTAACTGTCGTCGTGTTGGCTACTAGAGCAAATAGGGGAGTCGATTCTCAAAGAGTCGTGATCTCTCGCCACAGGTCGATGCCGCTCTCGACGGCGTGAGCGTCGATTAGTTCCAATTCCTCGTGGGTGAACTCGAGGTTGCCAAGCGATGCCAGGTTCTGTTCGAGCTGCCCGACGCTGCTCGCGCCAATCAGCACCGAAGTCACTCGCGGGTCGCGAAGTGCCCACGCAAGGGCGAGTTGGGAGACGAGTTGGCCCCGGTCGCGGGCGATCTCGACCAGCGCACGCACGTGGCTGAGGTTCTCCTCGCTCAGCATGTCCATGGTGAGTGAGTCGTTTCTCGTGGCCCGTGAGCCCTCGGGGACCTCGGTGAGGTAGCGGCTCGTGAGGAGGCCCTGGGCCAACGGCGAGAACGCGATGCACCCGACCCCTTCGTCTCCGAGCACGTCGAGCAGGCGGTCCTCGATCCAGCGGTTGAGCATCGAGTACGAGGGCTGATGGATTAGCAGCGGCGTACCGAGACTGCGCAGGATGGCAATTGCCTCGAGCGTTCGCTGATCAGAGTAGGACGATATGCCCACGTAGAGCGCCTTGCCCTGGCGCACTGCCGAGTCGAGCGCTCCCATGGTCTCTTCGAGAGGGGTGTCGGGATCGAAGTGGTGATGGTAGAAGATGTCGACGTAGTCGAGTCCCATCCGAGTAAGGCTCTGGTCGAGGCTCGCTAGCAAGTACTTGCGCGATCCGAGGTCGCCGTAGGGACCGGGCCACATGTCCCATCCCGCCTTGGTTGAGATGACCAGTTCGTCTCGTAGCGAGGAGAAGTTCTCTCGTAGCAGCCGGCCAAAGTTGGTCTCCGCGCTGCCGTATGGCGGCCCGTAGTTGTTGGCCAGGTCGAAGTGGGTGACGCCGAGGTCGAACGCCCGGCGCAAAATGGCTCGCTGGCTGTCGATGGTCCGATCGTCGCCGAAGTTGTACCACAGCCCGAGTGAGATTGCCGGCAACTTGAGCCCGCTGCGGCCGACCCGCCGATACGACATTGCGTCATAGCGAATGGGTGAAGGAATGTAGTTTGGCATCTCGAAATCGTAACCTAAGGAGCGGCTTTCTAGGTCCGCTTCGATGAACGTGACGAGCTCGATAGTTGCTCGCCGGTGGATTGGGTCCGTTCCGTTCTGCGGAATTTGGAGTGGCCAGACGGTCCTGGACCGGTTCTGCAATCGACTGGGATCAACCCCAGCGCAGTACGAGTGGATCTCTTCGTTTAGCCATCTCCACAAGCTGCAATCTAGTGTCGGGGTGCAGCTCACCAAGCGGCGCGCGGACTTTGTCACTCTTGATGATGCGACCTTCCTTCATCAAGACTTTGGTGGCACGCAGGCCGCACTGACGATTTTCGAAGTGAATGAACGGCAACAGATTCTCCCATTGAGCTACGGCCTTGTCTCGATCACCCGCATGGAAGTCCCGCACGATCTGTCCCAGTTGGTCGGGCACCATGCAGCTACTCATCGTCCCCTGCGCTCCAGCGTCAAGGTCGGGGATGAGGGTGATCGCCTCTTCGCCGTCATACACGCCGGGCAGGTTGTCGCCTGTGGCAGTGATCAGCATGCGAAGCTTGTCCGCCGCTTGCGGCATCTCAATTTTGGCGTAATTTATCTGGGGAATTTCTGCGGCTAAACGCGCCAGTAGCGCAACGGATAGCACCGTAGGACTCATTGGTGCGTCCTGGACCATGATGTCGATCTCCAACCCGTCGGCCACCCGTTTGAAGTATTCCATCACGGCGTCGTCGTCGACCTTCATGGTCGTACCGAAGAACGGTGCCATGAGCATCACCATCGTCGCGCCGCGCTCCTGTGCCTGCCGACTGCGCCGTGCAGCAATCCGTGCGCTGAAGTGGCTGGTCGTCACGCACACCGGAAGTCGGTCGGATGCCTGGTCCAAGGTGGCCGCGATGATCAGTTCGCGTTCCTCGTCGGACAGAGAGAACTGTTCAGAATAGTTGGCCAGAATGCATACCGCATCCGATTTGCCATCAACCAGATAGTCCACCACGCGGCGCTGGCCCATCAGGTCCAACTCTTCGCTGTTGGTAAAGATTGTGGGTGCAACGGGGATGATGCCCTTAATGACGTTCATGGAGTATTAAATCGGTCTGGATTTAGTGGAGACTGTTTCGCTTGGATCTCTCAGGCCACCTTGGCCTGATTTTTGTCACGATAGCCCTCTTCGACCTCGCTCGGCGTTCTGTAGTCGAGTTCACCGTGGAGTCGTTCTTCGTTGAACCAGGGCACCCACGCACAGGTGGCGATCTCGAGATCGTCGAGACCTTTCCGGTGTCCTCCGTTTTCGGCGAGGACGGCGGGGTTGCGGTGCAGTTCGGTCTTGAAGATGGCCATAACGGACTCCGCCATTGCATTATGAAACGAGTCGCCGACGGCGCCGATCGACGGCGCGGCGCCGATCTCGTCGAGGCGGTCGGTGTAGAGAATTGACGTGTATTGCGATCCGGCGTCCGTGTGACAGATCAGATTCTCCAACGAGGTGTGTCGTCTCGTCCACGCGGCCATGTTGAGCGCGTCGACGACGAGGTCGGCGGTCATCGACCGTGAGGCTTTCCAGCCGACGGGCCGGCGACTGAAAACGTCGATGATGCAGGCGACGTAGACAACACCACTCCAGGTGGAGCAGTAGGTGAAATCGGCACCCAAAGTTGATCGGGACACGCGGCGGTGAACTCTCTGTTGACGAGGTCCGGCGCGCGCAGGTTGTTCGCGTCCGCGTGCGTCGTGAAGCGCTTCTTCGCGCGGCTGGCGCCCCTGATCCCTTGGCGCTTCATGAGACGGGCCACCTGGTCACGACCGACCTCCAGGCCCGCTCGCAGCCGTAACCTGGACCGAAGGAGCGAGCGCGGTAACCAGATGAAAACAGGAGAGATTGAGAGGGGAAACGCACCGCGATTCATCCCTCAAAACATCCCTCACACTGATCCGACGGTGCACGACAGAACGGACAAGGGGCGACGCAAAACCCAGTAAATATCGACAGAAACGACCATCGACGACCTACGACGACGGACCGATTCCCATTTACACTCAGCAGGTCGGGGGTTCGAGTCCCTCAGCGCCCACCAAGTGTCTGATCCCACCAATTGACCTTGACCCCATATGCGCATAGGCCAAGGTGTCCAAAGGTCGCCCTGGTCGCCGGGACTGGGCGCAGAGAGCTATTCCAGTTCCTTCCAGTGCTCTCGACCGAAAAGGCGTCCGAATCGAGCAGTGAGGGAGGGTCCTTCGTCGTGAGCAGTATCGGGATGGAGAACAAGAGTACCCTCGGGCGCCGGTAGAGCCGCCGCTTCCTCGTCGGTCAACGCACAACGAACCAATGTGGTTGTGATATCCGTAATTTGATCTCGGTCTACAAATCGCAGTCCGTGCTTTGTCTTAACGGCAATACCATCGAAAATGTCCAGTTCAGGGATCTGCAAGACATGCTCGACCGTCCCGAACTGGGTATCCGTGGAACTGAGTACGGCTGCACCAACGGGCAGCCCTAAATACGAGACAGGCTGTCCGTCGTCCATGGGTTTCTCCTTTTACTTCGTTTGACTCTACCCTTGGTGTTGAACCCGGGAGTGGAGCTGGTCGGCCGCCCAAGGCTGGGACTGTGCAGAGGCTCGGGTTGTGCCCACCAGTACCAGGCGCAGTTAATCTCCGCGGCGACTCGGGACCGGATGATCGACTGGGGGATCCCCGCTACCTCCTAGAGCGGCCCGACGCCGTGTAAACAGTCCCTGGCGCCAGGCACCTAGTGCGAAAATGCGAAAAATCGGGGTGACTTCACGGTCACTCCGCCAGACCTGCCGGTCATTTACTCATCGATCCGTCCGGCGCCCTGAATTTGACCCGACCCGAGAGCGATGACCTTGCCGGCAACTACCGAGAAGCGGTTCTTATCGTGTCCCCCAAGGTCCACCGACCGGGACGTGCAAGAGAACCGAGCCGCGCCTCGCGGGCCCCATCTGGCGGTACGAGCGGCGGCGGTGTTAGACATAGCATCGTGACCGATCAGGAGAACGACCCGTTATCCGAACCCTCCGAAGACGTCGAGCGACGAGGTAGTGATCGTCGAGTTGGTGTCGATCGTCGAAAGCACGATTCGGGTGCGCCGGACGGCGCCGAGAAGCGCAAGGGCGAACGTCGTAAGGGCGAACGTCGCACGAAGAAAGAGCCCGACCAGTAGTGCTCGGGGAGTACCCCCTCGCCAGTGGGCGCGAGTCGAGTGCATACGCCGGTCCGTAAACGTCGGACGAAGCACGGGTCGAAGAGATGATGTTCGGACTGCCCCCATCGAAAACAATTGGTTGGAAATTGGTTGGGGCACCCGGACGCCACGTCGTTGGCTCGTTCACTTGCGAGCGACCTGGAACGAACTGTTGGATCGATGACGTGGGTACGTGTGTGAACTTTCGTCAGCCTGAAATGTTTTCAGCGACTCGCAAATTCTTGACGCACGTGGGGCGGTCGCCACATCACGGCCGACGCCGCTCTCGCGACGGGTCTGGTCACCGACATCGTGGGCCGAGAACAGTTGCGCGCCCAGGCCCTCGATCTCGCCACGTTGATCGCGTCGTGGTCGGAGGTCGCGACAACGGGTAATCGACGGATCCTCGACGTGGTCGCCGGAAGGATCGCGACTGACACGGATGAACTTCGTTTAGGAAGCTTCGCGCCCGACAGCGATCTCAATCAGAGCATTGCGCACTTCGTCGCGCGTCGATCTCGAACCCACTGGCGTTCGGGACTTCGCTGACGCGTTACTCCCAGGGCGTCGCCAACTGGAGGTAGTTCCCGTCAACGTCCTCGAGGGTGGCGAGCCAGTTACTCTTGTCTTCTTCCGGCTTGTACGGTTTGGCCACCACCGTGGCGCCGAACGACACGATCTCGTCGAACGACGCTTGCACGTCGTCCACTTCAACCGTGAGCATGATGCGCTGGGGCAGAGTGTTCTTGCCGTGTATCTCGCTGTGCGCGCCGATCATTATCTGCGCACCGGTATCCCAGCCGTACCACTCACCCTCTTGAAAGCCGGGCTCTCCCAATATTTTCGCGTAGAACTCGCCAAGTGCTTTCGGGTTTTCGGACCCAATCATCACGCCACTGAATCTCATGTCTTCCTCTTACTCTCGTAGATGCGCGTCTCTCTAGGCGCAGCCGCACTCTATATCGACTCGATGATGATTGGCTAGGTGGAGTGTCAATCGAGACTGCGGGGTCCGTTTCGACGTACATCCATTGGTGCCGTTCATCCTCGCCGGGAAGTGACATACGACTTCAGCGTGAGGCTGATGGGACAGTGATCACTGCCCATGATGTTCGCGTGAATCTCGGCGGCCACGACGCGATCGACGAGGCTAGCGGAGACCAAGAAGTAGTCAATGCGCCATCCGACGTTGCGCGCACGAGCGTTCGCGAAGTTCGACCACCACGAGTAGTGACCATTGCCTTCGTGAAAGAGTCGAAAGGTGTCGACGAATCCGGCGTCCACAAAATTCTGGAAGCCCTCGCGTTCTTCGCTCGTGAATCCTCTCTTACCGGCGTTGGGTTTGGGATTCGCCAAATCGTCGGGCGTGTGCGCCACGTTCAAGTCGCCACAGAAAATGACCGGCTTCGTACTCTCCAGTTGTTGTACGTGGTGCAAGAACGCGGGGTCCCACTGGCTGTGACGTAGTGTCAAGCGCCCCAGATCGTCCTTGGCGTTCGGCGTGTAGACGTTCACGAGAAAGTAATCGGCAAACTCCGACGTGAGAACTCGGCCCTCGTTGTTCGGATCGCCAAAGGCGTCGCCGACGACGCCGAACTGATCGATCGACGTCTGGGGCAAGCCCGGTGTCACGCTGATCGGCGAAGTCTTCGAGAAGTTGGCCGTCCCGGAGTATCCCTTCTTCTCCGCTGAGTTCCAATACTCTTCGTACTCCGGCAGTTGAACCTCCGACTGAGACTGTTGCGCCTTCGTCTCTTGAAGACAGATGACGTCGGGCTCGAGTTCCTCGACGAACGGCGTGAACAGGCCTTTTCGGGACACGGCTCGAATGCCATTGACGTTCCACGAAACTAAGCGCACGTAGAAAATGTAGCAATCGATGGTGGAACGTTCGACCGGTGATTCTTGAGGTTAGTGCGAAGTCGGTATCATTCACGTCTGGGCGCCTCGACCGAATGGAACATGTGTGCAAACCTCGAACAGTGTTCAGCTCGTCTTTGTCGTGCTGTTCGCGATCGTCGCTTCCGCGCTCGTCCGCAAAGGTCGTTCCGACCCCTCGCCGCGAATCTTCCACCGCGTCAACGCATCCGACCAATTCTCTTGGAGATGCTTGACCCGTTGCTCGCCATCGTGGTTGTCGGACCAGTCTTGGCCCACGAACTGAACCTGAACACCTGGCACGTTCTCGCTGGGGTGATCGGAATCTCGGTGGGCATACCCATTGAACTATTGAGATCACGGGTTCAATTCGTTCGCGCGATCAAGAGTTCACAGAGCGTCGTTCTGACACGATCTCGCGCAGAGTACGCCCTTGTCATTCTGCTGGTGATTCTTCGTTCTTCGCAAGATTCTGTTCGCCAAAATCACACCACGTCCATTACCCTCCTGCTCGCGATGCTGCTGGCGCTGCCCATTGGCGAGTCCTTCGCCAGGTCAGTATCGATGGTGAATAAGTACCACAGTTCGACTGTCGATTCTCCGTCGATGGGACTCTCGGAGTAGTTCGACGTGGTGGTGCCGCGTTGGGGATCGCCAACTTCGTCTCTACGCCGAGTGATTCATGTGGTAAGTGCCGCGTTGAGCATTGTTCGATGATCAATCATCCACGCGGCACCTCGAGCCCGCCAGGTGATGGCCCACATCACCGGATACCCATCGGAGAACGCACTATCGGTGTCCGGGCCAACTGAGTACTCGATTGCTTCCTCGCGGGCGCTTCGAATGGCAAGTTCAATCATCTTGTCCACGAAGTCCGATCGATCCACGGCGCGAAGACCATAACCGTCAACAATGAGCCGCACCTGGTGAGCCCGGTGAGCGGCATCCGGAAGATCATTCAGTTGGGCGACATCGTCATCATGAAGTTGTGCGTTCTGCCACGCGACGTGGGCAAGTTCCCAGACGGCGTCAACCGGTCCAGCATTGTCCCAGTCGATGAAAGCGACGGGGACTCCGTCCTTCGCAAGAATGTTCCAGGGTCCAAGATCACCGTGACCGAAGACGGGCGAGGATCCTGGAAGGGATCGAGCAAACCATTCACTCCACGTGGCGTTGGCCGGTGGTGAGAAACTCCTACCCGCGTCGTGAAACTGGCGGAGCAGATGTCCGATCTCCCAGGCTGCCGCGTCGGACCACGCCAACGGTTGGGGACTTTCGCCGTCAATGAATTCAAACTGTTCTCGGCCATCGGGCGCAAAGCCACTGCCCATCGGTCGCGGTGCCGCACCAAAGCCAACGGACCGCAAGTGCTGGAGCAACGAAATGACGGTGCGGCTTTGTGGTTTCGCCGAGCGAAAGATGACGTCACCCTTTCGACTCACGGTCGTGCGCGAGCCTCCTTCCAACGTCACCTCGGAATTATCGCTCACTCCCAGATACTTGCATGATGCCAGGAGTGACGACAATCGCCAACCTTGGTCGCGCGCATCGCCATTGGGTACCCTGTCGGTCTCACGGCATGATTGCACATATGAATCGACGCGCTGGATTCGTGAAATCTCGATTTACTCAGTGTGCCGCTCTGACTACTGCGAACAGCCTCGCGCAACGACGTCCGCCACGCCGAGCACGACGTCGCCTCGAACAAGCCAGATGAGGTCGTACTTGTCGACTGTGGGGTCGCAGTGCGGCGGCACGAGACGCAGTCGGTCGCCACGATGAAATGGATTGTGGGGTCCGCGCGTCACCAGCCCCTGCTCGTCACCAAAGAACTGGTAGATAACGTTCCTTTCGTGGCCGACGACGAGCGGGCTGCCCGCGTCGGTGGCCATGGCCTTGAGGCCAGCGTCGACGGTGACAAAATTCACTTGATTATCCGAAAGCACGGTGGTTTCGATGGTGAGGCTTTGGCCGAATCGTCCCTCGGCGTCGTCGCCTAAGGCGTCTCGGTACTCGCGGTCCATGAAAACGTAGCTGCCGCACTGCAACTCGTTGAGGAGACCCAGTTCGATGTCGATCTCCGACGTGCCGGTGCCGCCGCCGGTGCGAAGAGTTACGCGGTGACCGTGCGATTCGAGCGCCTCGATCACTCTTTGCAAGAGACCCGTTGATGCAACCGTCGCGGTTCGACGTTCGTCACGCCCCGAAATGTGTTGGAGATGACCTCCGTAACCTTGAACGCCGCCAAAACCGAGGTGCGAACTCGCTTCGATTCGTTCCACCACGCGAAGCGCTTCGTTGGGAACGGTGACGCCAGTGCGTCCGAGTCCGACGTCGACGTCACAGAGCACCGAGAGCTCGGCGGTCGCTTCTTTGGCGGCGCTCGCCAGTTCGTCAACGCCGTCGAGGTGATCGACGACCTCAATTAGGTCGCAGTGCGAGGCTAGGGCGACAGCTCGTTGCGCCAACGCGGCTCCCACGAGTGGTGACGTGAGAAGTGCCGAGACTCGCGGCTGGTAACCGTCAGAGCGAAGACGCGCCGTGACGGCTTCCGCCTCGGAGAGCTTCGCGAACGCCAGGCCCGAAGCGCCGGCCTCGAGTTGCAGTCGCGCGACGTAGGCCGACTTGTGTGACTTCACGTGAGGGCGAAGGGCGGTGCCGGCAAGCGCGGTCTTCGTCGCCATCCGGGCAACGTTTTCGACGAGTAGATCGTGTTCGCACACGAGCGCGGGCGTAGAGAGAAGTCGTCGAGACTCGGGCTCACCGAACTGGTCGACAACGGCTTGGAAACGTGGTTGGTCGTAGCGAGGTTCCATCACGTCTTAAGTGTCACATCTCCGGCACCCCAGCGTCACGTTCGCGCGCGAAGGGGACACTTCGTTCAGTGAATAGTGCGATAGTCGAGTCATAGGGGATTCTTAAAGAGTATTGAGGTAACGCAACTAGGGTGCGACTACGAACCCAAAAGAGGAGAGCACAGTGCTTGGTGACAAATCAGAACACTACGAAGGCAAGGGCAAGGAGATCAGCGCCCTGCAGTCTCATATTGAGGAGTACCTGAAGAACGATGGATTCACCGTCCAGACGTCCGCGCCGAGCGATCAAGGCACCGTCATTCAGGCCAAGAAGGGCGGCTTTCTTCGTGAAATCGTCGCGGCGGACCGTGCCTTATCGGTCTCGATCTCTGGAAGTCCCAACGACTTCACGGTGCGTTACGGCATCGGAAAGTGGCTCGAGCACTTGGGCGTGGCGGCTATCGAGACGCTGCTTCTCTCGGAGTTGTTCTTGCCAGTGGACGTGGCGGACTCGCTCTGGAATCTTGAGGTTGAGAGCAAGTTGATTGCCGACGTCCGGGCTTTTGTCGGCTAACGGAACTCTCTATTGAAAGCCCACGACGCGGTGAGGCTGGTAGTCCTTTTCTAGTGACGCGATTTCGGCGTCTTCGAGACGCAGGTCCAGTGCAGCAATCGCGTCGGTTAGATGCTGGGCCTTCGTCGCTCCGACGATGGGGCTGACGACGGCGTCCTTGGACAACACCCAGGCCAAGGCGATTTGGGCCGGCGCGACACCACGCCGGCTAGCAATGTCGATCACGGTGTCAACGATCGGCCGGTCGTTCTCGAACGAGAGTTCACGACCGAACTGGTCGACCTCGGAGCGCTTGGTCTGCTGTTCCCAGGGGCGCGTCAGGCGACCTCGCGCTAACGGACTCCAAGGAATCGACCCGACACCCTGGTCCAAGCAGAAGGGGAGCATCTCTCGTTCTTCTTCTCGGTAGAGCAGGTTGTAGTAGTTCTGCATGCTCACGAACCGGGTCCACCCGTTGAGATCGGCGCTGTACTGAGCTTGGGCGAACTGCCAGGCGTACATCGACGACGCCCCGATGTAGCGGGCCTTGCCGGCTTTGACGACGTCGTGCAGGGCCTCGAGCGTCTCTTCGATGGGGGTGTGGTGATCCCATCGATGGATTTGATACAGGTCCACGTAGTCGGTACCGAGGCGCCGGAGGCTGTTGTCGATCTCGGTGAGGATGGACTTGCGAGAAAGACCTTGGCCGTTGGGTCCGGGCCGCATCCTGCCGTGCACCTTGGTGGCGATGACCACGTCTTCGCGCGGCGCCATCGACAACAGCGTCTGGCCGGTGATCTCCTCGCTACTGCCCGCCGAGTAGACGTTCGCGGTGTCGAAGAAGTTAATGCCGGCGTCGAGCGCTTGACGAAAGAAGGGTTCGGCTTCCTCCTTGCCGAGCGACCAGGCTTGGTTGCCCCTCTCGGGCACTCCGTAGCTCATGCAGCCGAGACAGATTGGTGAGACCTTAAGGCCGGTGGAACCGAGGTTGACGTAGTCCATACGAAGAACTTAGTCACCGCTTGAAAGCGCCAGACGGGCGTTACGCCGAGCGTTCAATATTTAGTAGTTCTTGCGTTTCTCTAAGGTGGTGCGTACACCACGACGTACTTTGAAGGAGCAACATCGATGACAACTCGACCCACCATCGTCGTCTGCGAAGGCGACCAGACCGGTCAAGAACTGCTCGACCCGGCACTGCGAGCACTCGAACCCTCGGTGCTCGGATTCGAACGTTCGATCTCGGGAGCGATGCTTCCACGAGCGAGGTGGTAGACGAGGTCATTCGACGCCTTGAACAACGTCGCGCTTAATGTGGCGGCGGCGGGAGCGACGCCGCCGAAAGCTTCTTACTTACTGAGGTAGATCGATCGAAGTATCGAGTGGGTGAAGGAGTTCGTCCGTGAGTAGACCTTGCGCCGGGCGTAGGCCTCGGGACCCTTAGCGGCGGCTTGGACGTTGCCGACAAGACGCGCGTCGCGGTAGAGCTCCGATCGAAGACTGCGATGACGGGCCACGTCGACTCCTCGGGTTCAGCTCTCTCTAACGAATCGTAGGTCGCGTGGTAGTGACAGAATCGAGAGTGCCCGCCGCGATCGAGGAGACCCCGTGAACAATCGACAGATAGTGCTCGCCGAGCGTCCCGTGGGCCCAGTCGTTAAGTCCACGACGACGCTCGTGAGTTCCTCGAAGCCAGTCTGTGGCGATGGCGAGGCACTGATAAAAGTCGCCATGTTGAGTATCGATCCCACCATTCGCACGTGGATGAACGACGTGCCGGGATACCTTCCGCCCATTCAACTGGGTGAAGTCATCCGAGGCAGCGGTACCGGGCTCGTCGTCGAATCGTGCAACCCGCACTACCAAGTGGGCGACGTCGTCTTTGGAATGACGAACTGGCAAGAGTGGGTCCTCGCGAACGAAGAGAACCGTTTTTCCGTGGTACCTCGAGGGCTCGGTCTCGATCTCGCCACCATGATGAACGTGCTCGGCGTGACGGGCATTACCGCATTCTTCGGTCTCACCGACGTGGGCCAGATGAAGCCCGGTGACGTGGTGGTGGTTTCGGGCGCGGCCGGCGCGACGGGTTCAGTTGTGGGTCAGATCGCCCAAGCGCGCGGTGCACTAAAAGTGGTGGGTATCGCCGGGGGACCGGAGAAGTGCGCCGAGGTGGTGGAGACGTACGCCTTCGACGAGTGCTTGGACTATCGCGAGGAGCATCTGGGTCGGCGACTCCACGAGGCGTGCCCCCAGGGCGTTGATCTCTACTTTGACAACGTGGGTGGAGAGATTCTCGACGCCGTGCTCGCCAACGTCGCGATGCACGCTCGGGTCGTTCTCTGCGGGGCGATCTCGCAGTACAACGCCACTGGTGCGCGTCGCGGGATCGAGAACACGTCGATGTTGATCACGCGTCGAGGGCGAATGGAGGGCTTCATCGTTCTCGACTACGCGTCTCGTTTCGCTGAGGCGCAGAGCGAACTGGCCGCCATGGTGCACTCGGGAGCTTTGAAACACCGAGAGCACCTGGTGAAGGGCTTGGAGAAAGCCCCCGAAGCGCTCAGCCTGCTCTTCAGTGGAGGCAACCACGGCAAGACGCTGGTCGTGGTGGACGAGAGCGTGCAGCTTGGCTGACGCGTCGATAGACGCTATGGCGCGTCGTGACTGGCTCCACGTCACGGTCGCGCTGTTCCTCGTCGCGTTGGTCGCCGGGTTTGCGCAGTTCGGCGCCGTCGCGTCGCTCGACGACGTCGCGCGTCACTTTGGTCACCCCGCCACGAGCCAATCCTTGCAGAGCGTCGTCGGACTTTCGGGCTCGGTGCTCGGTACTGGCCTGGCGATACTTCGTCTCGCCTCCTTCGGTGCTCTACCCCTCGCCTCACTCGCTGATCGCTGGGGACGCACCAACGTGCTTCGTCGAACCCTGCTGGTGGGACTCGTTATTACGGCCTGCGCGTCACTCAGTCCTTCGTACTGGCTCTTCGTGGCCTGTTTCGCGCTCGCTCGACCGCTGCTCTCCACGACGTCGGCGCTCGTCCAGGTCATCACTGTGGAACTTTCGAGTACGAAAGGTCGGATCGACCGCCTCGTCATTATTTCGGCCGGCGCGGGCATTGGTGCGGGACTGGCGGCGATCTTGCACGGCCTCATCCGAGGGCCCGACTCTTTTCGTTGGCTCTTCGCTCTGGCGGTGGTGCCGGTCTTCTTCGTGCGACCGCTGTTGCGACGGATCCCCGAACCGACTTTTCAAGACGGCGTCACGACGTTCGCGCGTATCGGCGCCGTCCCGCGTGGCGTGCGCGGACGAGTCGCCATCGTGGGCGTCATGGTCTTTATCATCGGCGTGATATCGGGTCCCGCGGGCGGCTTCACGTTCGTCTACGGCGAGGGCGTCCTCAAGATCAGCCCCGAGGTCGTGGCGAGCGTCGTGGCCCTTAGTGCCGTGACCGGTCTCGTGGGACTACTGCTTAGTCGTTACTTCTCACGCGTGATCGGTCGACGCTGGACGATCATCGTTGGCACGCTCGCGACCGCCGCGACGGCGTCGCTCGCGTACGGCGGCGGAAAGACCGCCTTCGTCGTTGGCTACATGAGCGGTGTCGCGGCCGGCGGACTCTTAGCCCCGGCGATCGCGGCACTGAGCACCGAGTTGTTTTCGCACACGTTTCGTGCGACCGCCGCCGGTTGGATCGTCGTAGCCGGCGTGCTCGGGGCCATGACCGGACTCTTGGTCTTTGGACTGATCGGCGACAGCGTGCACGTGACGGGTGCTGGATCCCTTCGTCTGCCGGCCCTCTTGACGTTCTTGCCGTTGCTGCCACTTTTGTTGTTGTTGACGCGACTGCCCGAGAGTTCGACGATGGACCTGACCTAGCGAAGTTCGATGTCGGCGACGAGCGCCATGTGATCGCTGCCGCCGTCGCGGGTAAAACTTTGAATCGACTTCCAGGGACCTCGTCCCAGGATGTGGTCAATCTGTGAGTGGGGACGCGGCGCGGGCCAGGTGCGCCCGGTCGCCAGGGAGTGCCAGCCCGGCAACAAGAGTCGCAGCAGTGGGCGCCAACTGTTGAAATCTCCGCCGATCAGTATGGGGAGTTCGGGATCGAGGGTCTCGACAAACTCGCTCACCCGTTGGTACTGACGGTACGAACCGTGACTGAGGTGCGCGCCGTGAATCGCGAGGACGTAGAACGAACGGTCGTTGTTCCTCAGTTGTGCCACCAGCAGCGCTCGCTGCACTTTTTCGCGCGGCAGTCGGTCGAGCGAGATGACGCGAACGTCTTCGACCTCGAGGCGCGTGAGTAGGCCCAGTCCCCACGTCCCTTGTTCCACGTGCTCGAGTTGCGCGCGACTCGCGAGCTGGACCTTGGTGAGGGAGCGGTGTTCGGTGAAGTAGAGTCCCCGTTCACCGAAGAAGTGCGCGAAGCGAGGCTGCCACGTGGTTCCGCCCGCGCCCATCGTGACGCGTTCGCCGTGCGCCAGCGGCGCAAAGCCACCCTCGAGGTGCAGCGTGGTCGACAAGTCTTCGTAGAAGTCGGGACCGTCATCGGCCCGCCAGAGTTCAGGGAGGATGAGCACGTCGGCGTCAAGTTCTTTGATGACTTCGAGGACTCGAGTGGGACGACCCCAGCCGTCGACGCCGGCGTGAAGGTTAAACGTCGCGACACGCACTGTTAAACCCTACCCAGACTCGTGGTGTGATGTGGCAGTCTCTAAAGGTGGAATCCGTCGACGTGACGTTCGGGCATCGACTGTGGTGGGTTGACGCGTTCATCGGCGAAACGGAGCGCGGAAATCCCGCGGTGGTGGTCTTACTTGAGCATCCTCTCAGCGACGACGAACTGCAGAAGATTGCTTTCGAGCTGGGCGCCTCGGAGACGGCCTTCGTTCGACGAGTTGGCGATCAGTGGTCACTGCGTTGGTTTACGCCCACGGTCGAAGTCGATCTCTGTGGCCACGCGACGCTCGCCACGTTGCACGTCTTGTTAAACGAACTCGGCGCGCCCGGTGGCGAGCTCTACTTCGCCACGAGAGCCGGCGTGCTCTCGGGTCGACGACTGAGCGACGGGCTCTTGGGAATTGACCTACCCCGGGCCCACCTCGAACCACTGGATCCCGCGGTCCTCAACGACACCCTGGGCGTGGTGCACGAGATCTACCAGGCCGGACCCTCGAGCGTGCTCGCGATTGTGCAGGACTACGACACGCTCTGTGGCTTGAGCGTCGATCCGATGAGTCTCTTTCTGGTGCCGAGTTCAATCATCATCGCCGCGTGTATGGGCGGACCCGACGTCGACGTGTCGATTCGCGTCTTCGCGCCCCGGCTCGGTCTCGCCGAAGATCACGCCACGGGCAGCGCCCTGTGCGCGGTCGCGCCGTGGTGGGTCGAAAAGGTTGGATCACCCACCGTCATGGTGCGCCAAGCCAGTTCGCGGGGGGGCGTCATGTACGCACGGCTCTTCGAAAAGAACGTCGAGGTCGCGGGGTTGGCCAGGACCTTCTTCAGCGGCGAAATTCGTCTATGAGTGACGACGTTCTCGGGCCCGGGCCGCGCACCCGGGTACGACGCCTACCCCAAAAGGCGACCTACGACGAAGAGATCATCTTTAGGATCTTGGACCAGGCGCCGCTCTGTCACGTCGCCGCGACGGTGCAGGGTAAGCCCGTGGCGCTCCCGACCCTGCACGCGAGAGAGAACCGAACGATCTATCTTCACGGCAGTCCCTCTAACGAGGTGCTGAAGTCACTCGTGCGCGCCGGGGAGGCGTTCGTGAGCGTGACGCTTTACGACGGTCTTCGACTGGCGAGAACGGGCTTCGAGTCGTCGATCGCGTACCGGTCGGTCGTCGTGGTGGGCGTCGCGCACGAAGTCGTGGAGGAAAACGAAAAGGCGAGGGTGCTCAATCTCTTCGTCGATCGGGTCTTGCCCGGAAGGGTCCGTGAGGTTCGTCCCCTCAGTGCCCAAGAGCAGCGTCTCACGATGGTCGTCGCGGTGTCCATCGACGAAGCGTCGGCGAAGGTCTCCGAGGGACCGACGGACGACGACGACGACGACCGGGCGCTACCCATATGGTCCGGTACGGTGCCGGCGCGCCTCGTCTTTGGCGAGCCGGTACCCGACACCAACGGCGCGATGGCCCGCGGTGACGTTGCGCTGCCGCTCTCGGTGAAAAAACTCTTGGACGAACAGTGACGTTGGAGGATCTTCGTCAACAGATCCAACGCATCACGCCGGTCGACGCTCGCGAGTCGATCTCCATTGACATGACCCTGGACCGCTTGACCTGGCCGGGGAATCCCTTCTCCGAGAGCGAGAACGTTCACCACCTCACGGCCTCATCGTTCGTGGTTTCCTCACGCGGCGTGATACTTCATCGACATCGACGTCTCGGCATCTGGGTGCAGCCCGGGGGACACGTGGACTCGGGTGAGTCGCCCGAAGAGGCCTGCGTTCGTGAAACGACCGAAGAGACGGGCCTCGTCGTGCATCATCTCGATCCCGCGGCGCTCTTTCACGTCGACGTGCACCCCGGACCCAAGGGTCACACCCACTACGACCTTCGCTACGTGCTCATCGGCGAGCCGCTCGATCCCCACCCGCCCGCGAACGAAAGCCCCGACGTCTTTTGGTTTGACTTTGACGCCGCGATTGAGCGCGCGGAACCAACATTGGGCGCGGCCTTGAAGAAGCTGGCCGGGTCGCTCGACGATTTTGACGTGACAGACTAATCGCGTGAGCGAGACCGACGCCCTTCGTGCTCTCATGGAGGCTGATCGGTGGATAGATCGGGTCAGCACGCAGAAGACGCACCTTCCCGAGATCGCGGAGTTGGCCGCGTTGGAGGTCGAACTTCGCGGTCTGCTCAAGGACCTCCACGCGGCCGAGGCCCGCCTCGCGCCGGTGAAGAGTGCCTACGACGACGTGTCACGTGAGTCGAAGCGTTTGAAGAATCGAGCGAACGACCTCGACGCGACGTTGGCGTCGTCCACGGCCAATGCCCGAGAGCTTACGGCCCTGCAGAAGGAGCTCACCCACGTGCGCGACCTGCTCTCCGAGAGTGAAGACCGCGAACTCGAACTGCTGCTCGAGCTCGAACCTCGAGAGGGCGAGGTTGAGTCGATCAAACGACGGGCCCAGCCCGGCGTGGGCCGACGTAGTGAGCTCATCGACGTGATCGCTAAGTTACAGAGCACTCTCGACGAAGAACTCCTGTCGCTACGACGCAGCCGCGAGGAGCTCGTTGGCGCTGTCGCGGCGAGCCTGCTGGCTCGCTACGACGTCGCGCTAGCGCGCGCGGGCACTTCCGGGGCGGCGCAGGTGGTCGAAGGTCGATGCGATGGCTGTCGTCTCGCGCTCTCACCGCTCGACCACGACCGCTTCAAGTCCCACGCGCTCGACACCTTCATGGACTGTCCCGAGTGCGGTCGACTCTTGTTGCCGTGATCATCCTGATTCGCCACGGCCAGACCACGACCAACGCCCAGAGTCTCTTAGTGGGGCGAAGTGATCCGCACCTAACAGAGCTCGGCCAGCGACAGTCCCTCGCGCTCGTGCCATACCTGACGGGCGTGGCTGAGGTGTGGGTGTCCCCGTTGGCGCGCGCTCGCCAGACGGCGGCGCTGGCGCTGCCGGACATTGAAGCCACCGTGAAGGAGTCCTTCATTGAAGTGGACTACGGCGACCTCGACGGGCAGCCGCTGGGCGTGATCTCGCCCGAGGGGTGGCGGGCCTTCCAACACGATCACGACGCGGCCTTTGGCGGCGGCGAGTCACTCGCTAGCGTCGACCGGCGCGTGCACGCGGAACTCGACGCGCTCTTGGTGGATGAATCGAGTCTCCTTCACGCGCACGATCGTCACTTGGCGATCGTGAGTCACGTCTCACCGATCAAATCCGCGACCGTCTGGGCGCTCGGGGTCCCCGGGTCGAGGGCGTGGCGAACCCGACTGGACAACGGTTCGATCACCACGATTGGACTTCGCGGCGTGACGCCCCAACTCGTGCGCTTCAACGTGGTGCCGGCGCTGGACTAGTTAGTGCAGCGCTACGCTGAGGGCCCAAAAGTTCAGGCCCGCGCCGATCAGCGTGCCGACGTGAAAGAGTTCGTGGTAGCCAAAGACGCGCGGGGCGAGTTTCGGTCTCTTCAGGGCGTAGGCGAGGGCGCCCAGGGTGTAGGCCAGTCCGCCGGCGACGACGAGGAAAAAGCACATCGGACCGCCCCCGCGATAGATCTGGGGCATCACCGCGACGGCCGCCCAGCCCACGACGAGGTAGGGCAACGTGTTCACCCACTTGGGCGTGTCGAGGGCCAGCTGGCGGATGGCGACGCCCACCGCGGCCCCACCAGACACCACGAGCAACAGCACGAGGCGGATCGTGCCGTGCATGGTCAGCCCGGCGAGGGCCAGATAACTTCCGGTGATCGCAAGGAAAATCGCGGAGTGGTCGGCTCGCTTGAAGGCCCTTCGGTGGCCGGGCGACCACCGAACGCGGTGAAAGAGGGCGCTCGTGACGAACATGGACCCGACGCCGACCAGGTAACAGAGGACCCAGGCGACCTGTGACCACGTTCGCGCCTCCACCAGCAAGATGGGCGAACAGCCCAGGAGAATGACCGCGCCGGCCACGTGGAGCCATCCGCGCAGAAGCGGGCGCACGATCGTGCTCGCTGACTCGCCGGGGGAAGCATCGGTCACCCCACAACCCTAAGAGGCTGTGTTCTATTTCTTGCCGGCGCTCGGATCCGAGCGCTGTTACACCGCGCCGGTACCGTTAGTGGTGGATTCGTGGTGCTTCGGAAACGTGAATCCTGCACCGCGAAGCACGCGGGAAGAGCCGTTCGTCACCCGTACAAGCCTCGAAAGGGGTAGGGCGCTGGGACGGAACCGGCAAGTGCTGGTCGAAGGACCAGCATCCGGACGGTGAGCAAGTACCGGCTGCCCAGTCGGTCAAGGCGAACCGGTGTGTCGAATTAGGACACGCGCTGTAAGGGTCGGCGTTACCCCTTAGAAACAACGGAGCCCGTCTGTTCTGTAGACAGAACAGACGGGCGCTCGATGTTTGGCCCCCCCAGCCAATAGCCAAGAAATTAGTTCGTCCCCACGCACTACTGTGAGCGTCAAGGCCCTTAAACAGGGTCTCGTGAGCAATTTCACATGGAGGAGCCGCTATGGAGCGTCGCACGTTGGGTCAGGGACTGGAAGTTTCCGCTGAGGGACTCGGTTGTATGGGAATGAGTGAGTTCTACGGCGCCGGCGACGACGTAGAGTCCCTCGCCACCATTCACGAAGCGCTCGAGCGCGGCGTCAACTTCTTGGACACGGCCGATATGTACGGTCCCTTTACCAACGAACGCCTGGTGGCGCGCGCGATCAAGGATCGTCGCGACGAAGTGGTACTGGCGACGAAGTTCGGGAACCAGCGAGCTGAGGACGGTTCGTTTCTTCGAGTGAACGGCACGCCGGAGTACGTGGCGGCGGCGTGCGACGCGTCACTCGAACGCCTCGGCGTCGACGCGATCGACCTCTACTACCAACATCGCGTCGATCGGACCGTGCCGATTGAAGAGACCTGGGGAGCGATGAAGTCGCTCGTCGCCGCGGGCAAGGTCCGGCACTTGGGTATCTCGGAGGCTTCGTCGGAGACGATCGAACGGGCGAACGCGGTCCACCCGGTGACGGCACTGCAGAGTGAGTACTCGCTGTGGTCGCGCGACCCCGAAGACGGCGTGCTCGCGACCTGTCGACGCTTGGGCATTGGCTTCGTCGCCTACAGCCCGCTCGGCCGCGGCTTTTTGACCAACGAAGCCGCCACGCGTCAAAACGTCGAAGGGGACTTTCGTAACCGTCATCCGCGATTCTCGGGCGACGCCTTTGAGAAGAATTTGGCCCTGGTTAAGAATCTCGAAACGATCGCCACGTCGAAAAACGTCACCGTCGCCCAGTTGTCGCTGGCCTGGGTACTGTCGCGCGGCCCCGACGTGGTCCCCATTCCGGGCACCAAGCGCCGCCGATGGCTGCACGAGAACATCGCGGCCCTCGACATCGACTTGAGCGACGCTGACGTCGCCGCGCTCGAGGCGGCCGTGCCGCGTGCGGCGGTGGTAGGCGATCGATACCAGCCCGCGGGCATGTTGAACGTCAACGGGTGACGCGCGAGAGCACTCCTTCACGTAACTCCACCACCACGTCGCACCACTCCATGACGTCTTCGTCGTGCGTGGCGACGATTACCGTGGCGTTGGTCGAGCCGAGAAGGGCCAAGACGGCTCTCGTCTCTTCGCGCCCGAGCCCAGCGGTAAGTTCGTCGAGCACGTAGACGTCCGGGCTGGTAACGAGAGCACGGACCACGGCGACGCGCACGCGTTCGCCGCGCGAGAGTTCTTCAAAGCGGGTCGTTCGATCCGTGACGAGTCCGAGCGCGGCGAGATCGTCGTGGGGATCTCGCGTGCTCGCGCGACCCAGCGTCACGACGTCGATGGCGAACCCGCGGGTGAGACCCGGTTCGCTCGGCACGTAGGTGAGATGCTGACGGAGTTCGACTTCGCTCAGATCATTGAGTCGCACCGAGCCCACGCTGATGGTTCCACTGCTCACCTCGTCGAGGGCCGCGATGGCGCGAAGCAGCGTCGACTTTCCAACGCCGGACTCGCCGGTGATCGCCACGCGTACGCCGGGCTCGATCGTGAGGTCGGCGCGTTCTACGAGAACGCGCTCGTCTTCGACGAGCGTCACGTCGATGAGTTGCAGCGCGGTCGTCAAAGGCCAGGGGAGCGAACCTCTTCGAGGAGAGGTCGCGAGTGCTTCGAGGCGTTCCCCGCCCCCGCTGACCTCGACGGCGGCGTGCAGCGACAAGCGAATGGTGCTCAGCGCCTCGTACGTCGCGAGACCAATCACCGCCGCCACGACGAGCCACACGCTCGACGTTCGAGGGTGCGTCGTGACGGCACCCACCGCCAACAGACTGAGCGCCACCACCAGAGCGTTCGACGCGCGCCGTTGACGCTGGAGCTTCCTCTCGGCTCTCTCCACACGCGTCACCGCCGCCGCGGAGCGCAGTTCGGCCAGTTCCTCACGACGAAGCAGGGCCAGTTCGGGGGTCACCGCGCTGAGCTCGACCAGTTGGGCGCGGTAGTTACCCCGAGCCGCGCGAAGTTCGCGGTCGAGGGTGAGTTCAACTCTCGCCAGCGACGAGAGTCCCACGACGCCGAGTAGTTGCAGGGCGAGAAGGATCAGCGCGTACGCCCACCAGTGTCCCTCCGGGGCCAAGACGGCCACGACGACGTCACCGAGCACCAGGACGGCGATGGTGTCAACGAAGGGCACGACGAAACGAAGCCAGAGATCTTGCAGTTCGTCGGTGTCAGTGAGTGCGCGCTCGAGTAGATCACCCGACGCGTACGCACGCCACTGCGAGAAGTTGAGTTGGCCAATCACTTCGACGAGCCAGCGACGCCAACGCGTGACCGCGGCGTAACCCAGTCGGTGCGCGGCGAGCCTCTCACTAAAGCGCAGCGGTGAACGGAGAAAGGCGAAGAGCTCGATGACGATAAGTACGACCGCGACCGCGCGCAGACCCGGTCGCGTGGCGCTCTCCACTAAGAGCGCGACCGCGCCCACCAAGAGCGCGACGTTCGTCGCCGTGGCGACGAAACCGGCGACCAACGCTCGAGCGAGGGCCACTCTTGGCGGTTGAGCTCGTTGGAGCCATCGACGTAGTCGGGCCACGTCGTGGTTCACGGTCGGATCTCGATTCGTTGCGTCGCGTCGATAAGAAGCGGCGTGTCGACGGTGGCTTCGAGGAGGGCGAGTTCGGGCAGTTCGAGGAGGGTTCGGCGAACACTGGCGCGCGCGTCGGCGTCGAGCACGCCCGCAACGTCGTCGAGCACGACGAGTGAGGGCCTGCTCAAGAGGGCCCGAGCGAGGACGAGTCGAACGCGTTCGCCCGAACTGAGTCCGCGTCCGTCGCTCAGCAGTTCAACGTCGAGATCGACAAAGCGCTCGCCCGTAAGACCTAAGGATTGGAGACAGTTCGCGACGTCGTCGTCGTTCAGGCTTACGCCCAACGTGAGATTGTCGCGCAGCGACCCCGAAAGCAGGGCGCTCTCGACGCTGACGTAGCCAATGGACTCGTTCGTACGTATCGTCTCACCATCCGCGATCGAGCGCCAACCGAGCAGGGTATGGAGCAACGTGGTCTTGCCGACGCCCGAGGGTCCCGTGATAACGACGCGATCGCCCGGACGCACGATCAAATTGACGACACCGCGATTGGCTTCGGTGACGAGACCGCGCGCGACGATCAGTTCGTCGCTCGTTCGTAACGCGCTCGAGGTCGTCGCGGGGTCGAGGGCCACGAGCGCCTGTTGCGCGTCGTCGCGGCGATGGAACTCAACGCCGTAGCGTCGAACTTGCGCGAAGAGTTCGCTCGTCACCAGGACGGCCACGAGGGCGCGCACGAGGCTGAGTCGACCACCGAGGAGCCCGAATCCGACGACCATGGCGACCAGGCCAATGCTGACGCCGCTGAGAAACTCGGTCACCAAGGACGACTCCAGGGCCACGCGGATCGCTCGAAGGGCGAGGGAGTGTTCACTCTCGGAGATGGCACCTATCTCGTTCGCACCGTACGAGACCGCGCCGAGTGCTCGTAGCTCGGGGGCGTGTTGGAGAACTTCCAACTGGCGAGCTTCAAGAAGCGCGCGGCGCTCTTGGTACTGCGTGACCATGGCTTCGCTCCGTCGACCCGCTCGTTGGTAGAGCGGCGCCGCCATCGCGAGCAGCGCCACCGTAATGACCAACGGCAGCCATCCGGCGGCCCAAAAAATGACAAAGACGCCCAGCAGTGACGTGGCGGCACTCGCTCTCAGGCACTCGAGCGAAGGTGACTGCGAGGCCTGGTCGATCGCGAGGGCCAGATCGCCCCGCCCGCGCTCACCTTCTCGACGCGGCGACGCGAGGTGTTGGACGAGGGAGTGTCGCCACCTTGAACGAAGACGCGCGGTCGTGGCGTCGCCCCACTCGTCGAGTCCACTCGCCAAGGCCCAGCGCAGTGCGACGACCGCGACGAGTAGCCAGACGCCCGCGACGACGTCGCGGTGCGCCACGTCGCTAAGGGCGACGGCGCTCAGCGCGGCGAGGGCCAGCGCGAGGAGACTGGCGAGACTGCCGAGGACTCGGGCACTGAGCAGGTACGCGGCACTCGTTGGAGGTTCAGACGATGCGAGGGCCACCGTTCAATGCTAATGAACCTCCTCGCTTCTTACAGGGGGTCGTCGCGATGAGGCAGTGCGTGCGCGGGGCCGTTCAGCCAGTCCCGCAACGCCTTGGTCGCGCGACAGTCGTCTTCGTTGTATTCGAGTATCCGTGTTCGAAAAGCGAGGGCGTCGGGTAGTTGAGACCGCGTCGCTTCTTCGTACCAACGAATGGACGCCTCGCCGCTCGGGTTGGGATCTCGCCAGCTAAAGCCCGCGGCGACGGCGAGCAGCTTTAGTCCGAGGGGTCCCTCGGTCTGGATCTGGCGTTTAGCCAGTTCGTGAAGGTCAATCCACTGGGCGGGGTCGCTCCGGCGAAAGGCGGCGAGGTCGTGCGGCGTCGGGCTTCCGTCGAGCGGCGGATTGACCGCTCGATTCATCGCGCCGTCTTCGGCCTGGGCCCAGAAGCAGTACGCCACGAACGTGCGACCTTGCTCGTGACACGCGTCGCGCAGTCCCTTCAGCCACGTCCAGAAGTCCTTGAAGATCGCGGCTTCCGTCTCGTGGCTGAGTGCACCCCACACGACGAAGGCTCGATAACCAGCCACGACGCCGTTCGTTGGGTGATTGACCGTGACGTGCGCGCCCCAGAGGTACGTCGCGTCCTCGTAGCTTTCCATGTCGACGTCGACCTCGACGTCGGCCGCGACGCAACCCATTCGCTCGGCGTCCACGAGGCGAAGCGACGATCCGCGCTCGTGCGCGCGCGCTCGATAGATCAGATCGTCGAGCTTGTCGATGGTGCGACCCAAGAGTTCCTCGGCTTCGTAGGGACCGAGGAGATTGATCGTCTTGTTGCGCGCGTGTCGAGCGAGGTCGGGATTGAGCCGAGCGAGGCGCGCGCGCGTGTCCACCCCCTGTTCTCGAAGCAGGAGCTGTTGGTCGAAGGAGGTGAAGCGAACCAGGGAGACGTCGTCGCGTTGTTCGAGCTGATCTTCGCAGTGCTCGTTGTAGGGGCACTCGGGACAGTCGCGGTGCCAGTACGGCGACGTGGGAAAGGGGCCCTTTGACGACGCCCACTCGTCGTGCGCCACGAGAACGTTGAAGCGTTCTTGGTAGAGGTCGTCGTAGGTCGAAAGATTGAAGCGCGGGTAACTCTTCCCGGCCAGTTCAAACCACCAGAGTCGACTTTGGCGGTCGATGACGCCGGCTCTCGCGTTCGGGTCAGCGTGTCCGAGAGTGTGGAGCACCCGCGTGGCCTGCGCCAGGGAGAGCCCGCTACGCGTCATGGGCAGTGCGGAACGCGTCCCCACGCCGTCGAGATAGTGGGCTTCGCTCGGTCGAAGACGCGCCAACGTGCCTTCGAGCGTGCGCCGGGTACTCGCGACTTCGACGACCTCGTGGTTCTTGATCAGTAGTGGCGCGTACGTGAAGCGTTCGTCCACTCGACCCACGCGAACGAGGGCGTGCACCGACGCCGTGCGGCGACCCTCGTCGTCTCTCGCCAAACGCGGCAAGAGGATGAGGTCGCAGCCCGAGAGCATGAGTTCGGTGGTTTCGTCTTGGCTCGAGGGGGTCGGCGTCTCGGGGTGGAGTTGGCGTAGCAGTTCCAGCGTGGAGTGTCGATGGTCGCGCGCGCCGCGTCGACGACGCTCCATCTCCGGGGAAAGTGGTGGTGCCACGAAGTCATAGGGGGCGCCTCGACTGAGTGCGACGCGGTGCACGCACGCGAGTATCTCGTCACTGCGTAGGTACTCGGCCACGAACGAAGCCTACGAGGCGGTCGGCTTCTCATTACGCCAGCTGCTCCACAGCGCGGCGTACTCGCCGTTCAGCGCGACGAGTTCGTCGTGCGTGCCGAGTTCGGCCACGACACCTTCAATGATGACGGCCACGCGGTCGGCGTCGTGCGCGGTGTGAAGGCGGTGAGCGATGGCGATGACGGTGCGTCCGTGCAACACGGCACTGAGTGAGCGTTCGAGGTGTCGAGCGGTCCGGGGGTCGAGCAGCGCCGTCGCCTCGTCGAGTACGAGCGTGTGGGGATTGCTTAGGACTAGTCGCGCCAGTGCTAACTGCTGCGCTTGGGCGGGCGTGATCTGGTAGCCCGTCGTGCCGAGTTCAGTGTCCAGTCCTTGTGGCAGGCGTCGGACCCACTCGAGCGCGTCCACGGCGTCGAGGGCGTCTTCGATCTCGCGCTGGCTCGCTTCGGGATGGGCGAGCGCCAAGTTGTCGTGCACCGAGCCAATGAAGATGTGGTGTTCTTGGGTCACCAGCGCGACGTGTTTACGCAGAGTCGCGAGCGGCATCTGAGCTAGCTCGACGTCGCCCACGCGCACTGAGCCGCTGCGCGGGGCGTCGATGCCCGCGAGGAGTCTTCCGATCGTTGACTTTCCGGCGCCCGACGGTCCGACGATGGCCAGTCGTTCACCGGGCTTCACCGTGATGGTGATGCCGTTCAGAACGTCGTGACCCGCGCGGTAGGCGTAGCGAACGTTCTCCATCGTGATGGTTTCGTTGGACGGTTCCGGACCCGTACTCGGTCGGTCGTCCTTTACTACCGACACGCCCACCAAGCGCGCCAGGGCGGTTTGACCGATTTGGAGTTCGTCGAGCCACGAGACAATTCGGTCGAGCGGGTCGTTGATCTGCACGACGTAGAGCGTGACCGTGGTGCCCGCGCCAATCGAAAGGTGACCGTTGATCACGAGCCAGCCGCTCCAGGCCAACGTCGCGGCGACGGCAATGACGAAGGCCCCTTCGACGGTGGGGAGCCACACCATGCGAAGGAGCAGGGTGTACATCTCTGAGTAGAACGACTCTCGAACGTTGTCTTCGATTCGCGTCGCCTGACGATCGCCCAACTGGTGGGCGTCGACGGTGCGAGCTCCCTCCGCCGTTTCAGCGACCGAACCGGACATGGTCGCGTAACTGATGCGCTCGCGTCGGTAGCCGGGCGTGGCGTAACGCAAGTAGTAGCGAGTGGAGAAAAAGAGGAAGGGCAGCGACACCAGGCTCGCCACGGTCGCCAGTGGACTCACGAGCAACATCGCGATCAAGGTGAGAATCGCCTGGAGAATGGCGACGAGCCACTCGGGCACCGCAAAGCGCACCGTTCGCGAGAGGGACTCCATGTCGTTGGTCGTGCGGCTCAAGAGATCGCCCGTGCCCGCACGTTCGACCTCTATCAGGGGCAGCGCCAGCACGCTTTCGAGAAACTCCTCACGCAGTTGCGCGAAGACCGTCTCACCCAGGACGTAGCTGCGCCGGCGCGCGAAGAACGTCAGCGCGGCGTAGCCGAGTGACGACACGACCAGCGTGCCGACGTAGAGCGCGATTTTCGTGGAGGTCAGTTGATGGTTGGAGGCGAAGTCCGTGATCTGGCCAATGACCCACGCGGGAACGAGCGCCATCACGGCGGCGAACGCGTAGAGCGCGAGCATGCGCGCCAAGGGGCGGCGATGTTGGCGCATCAGCACGCGCGCGTAGGCGAGCACGACCTTTGAGTTCGCGACTGGCAACTGCACTACGCGTCCTCTCGTAACACGATCTGGCGGTACTTCGAGGAACGTTCTACGAGCTCCTGGTGGGTACCGTGCTCGGTCACCTCGCCGTCGAGTACCACGTACACGACGTCCATTTTCTCAAGTAGCAACGGACTCGACGTGGCGACCAACGTCGTGTGCTCACCGCGCACTTCGCGTAGTCGAGCGGCGATACGACCTTCGGTGTGCGTGTCGACCGCCGAGGTGGGATCCACCAGGATTAAGACCTCGGCGTTGGTGAGTATGGCGCGCGCGAGACTGAGTCGCTGACGCTGGCCCCCCGAGAACCCCCGGCCGCGCTCTTCCACGGTGGTCGAGAGCCCGTCCTCGAGGGCGTCGAGCACGTCGAGGGAGCTGGTGGCCCGCAGCACCTCAAGGATGCGCTCGTCGTCGGCGAGCCCGTGAGGCATGAGTTCGTAGCGCAGTTCGCCCGAAAAGAGGCGAGGTTCGATCTCGCTCACGATGACGTGCGAGCGAACGTCGGCCAGTGAGTAGGACGAAATCGCCACGCCGTTCACGAGGACGTCGTCGGTGTCGGGCACGAAACGGCCCAGGCGATCGACGAGGACAGCGGCGTGATCGGGCGTGTCGGTGACGAGGGCGACCAGTTGGCCCCGCTCGACGACGACCCCGCTTCGTTGGTCTTCGAGGCGGTTCAGACGCGGCGGCCACGCCACCGGGTTCTCCGGTTCGGTCACGATGGGCTGGATCCTCAAGATCCGCAGCACCTTGCCAGCGCCGACGTAGGCCCTCGTCGACATGATGACGTAGTCGATCGCCGTGCGTAGTGGTGTCGTCAGGAACGACGAGTAGCCAAAGAAGGCCACGAGCTGACCCGGTTGAAGGGAACCGTTCATCACGTCGCGCGCGCCCAGGAACGTCACGACACCGGTCAAGATGGCCGGCAGCAGCACTTGACCGGACTCCAGTGCGGCCTGGGGCGCGGCAATGCGCGTGCCCGCGACGCGCACCTTCTGGCTCTGGTCGCGGTAGTTCTGTAGAAAGACCTCTTCGCCGCCGACCCCTCGAAGTATCCGTAGACCCGCGACGGTGTCGGATCCGAGGGCCGCGAGGCGCCCGGCGGCCTCACGCTGGGCCGCCTGGGTCGCGTGCAGCGGCTTCATCAGCGGCGTCGTCAGCGAGCCCAGGATCGGCACGCCGAGCAGCACGATGAGACCGAGCTGCACCGAGGTCGAGAGCAAGATGAAGGACACGACGATCCACGCCACGATGGCGCCGGAGAATCGAGCGAAACTGTCGTACGACCCACCGATACGCATGGCGTCGGCGGCGACGGTGTTGACAATGTCACCGGCGGGAATCTCGTCCGTCAGCGCGGGCCCCGTTTTGGCGATGTGACGGCCAATGACTTGAATGGTGCGATACGTCGCGCTCATCCAGTTCGTCACGGCGAGCTGGTGACGAAGCGCGCCGCAGAACGCTTGAAAGAGTCCCAGGGCCACCACGACCGCCACCCACTTAAAGAGTTCGGCCTCGTTGTGGCGCTCCACCCCGTGGTCGATGGCGGCACCGACCGCGGCCCACACGAGGGCCTGCGAGACCATCCACCCGATGCCAAAGAGGGCGTTCAGGCTCAAGAGCCACTTCTGGTGTCGCGCGAGCCAGGCGAGGTAGCGAAGGGGCGAACCGGTGTCCGGGGTGCCCGGATCGTCAACGGGCAGTTCGCGATAGGGCAGGTGCAGCAGGGTTCATCCTTTCGAGTAGTTGATTTATGGGACAGAGGGATGGTGAGTCGACCTGTAAGCGGGGTTCTGTCCACCTTCGTAGTGAAGGATGGGTGGCCATCCATCTCAGCGATCTACCTCGGAAGTGCCTCTGTTACAAGGCGCGCGGGCCGCCTTCCATGTTTGATCTTGCTCCGGGTGGGGTTTACCAAGCCACCTTGATTGCCCAAGGTGCTGGTGCGCTCTTACCGCACCGTTTCATCCTTACCTGTACTTGGTTGCCCAAGCCATCGGCGGTCTGTTTTCTGTGGCACTTTCCTGCACGTCACCGCGACTCACGTTTCGTAAGCACCCTGCCCTTTGGAGCCCCGACTTTCCTCACCACTTGTTGCCAAGCAGCGCGGCCACCCAGTTGACTCACCATCCACTTCCAGTCTGACACAACTTTTGAAATCCATCAAGCCACGAAGGTTGGTCACGTCCGGGCGGTAGCCTCACCACGTGGTGAGTGACACGTTGAGCGACGAACCCGTCCTAGAGGTCGGCGAGTTTTATCAACTGCTCACCGCGCACCTGGAGTCGAGCTTCGGTCGCCGCCGACCGCACTGGGTGCGCGGCGAGGTCGCCAAGGTCTACGAAAAGGGCCACGTCTACGTCGACCTCGTCGACGCCGGTTCCGCCTCGTCGGACACCAAACGCCCGGTTTTGAACGCCCACTGTTGGGCGACGCCCTGGGCGCCCCTGAAGCGACGGCTCGCGGCCGAGGGAATTGCGCTCAAGGTGGGCATGGTCGTCAGTTTCTACGGCTACGTCGACGTCTACGCGCCGCAGGGAAAAATAGGCTTTTCGATTACGGAGATCGACGTGGAGGGTCTCTTGGGCGACGTCGCGCGACGTCGCCAGGAACTCATCGCGCGCCTCGCGGCCGAGGGACTGCTCGAGCTCAACAAGAAGACGTACTTGGCGCCGGTGCCCCTGCGCGTGGGTCTCGTGGCGAGCCCCGGTACCGAGGGCTACCAGGACTTCACCGGTCAACTGCTGAACTCGCGTTTTAGTTTCGAGATCATTCTCGTCAAGACCCTGGTCCAAGGTGAGGCGGCGCCCCCGCAGATCGTGGGGGCCGTCCAGGCCCTCGACGCCGAGGGCCTGGACGTCATCTGTATCGTTCGCGGTGGTGGCTCCAAGGGCGACCTCGCGTGTTTTGACGACGAACGCGTCGCGCGCGCCGTGGCGACCTCGTCGACGCCGATCTTCACCGGCATCGGTCACACCGGCGACGAGTCCGTGGCCGACCTCGTCGCGCACACGAGGTCGATTACCCCGACGAAACTGGGCGAGGAGATCGTCGCCCTCGTTGAGGCGTGGTACGAAGCCAACGTGCAGGGACCGGCCCGGCGTCTAGTGGAGGCGACGAACGATGTTCTGGACGAGGCGACGTTCTACCTGGGCGAGCGCCGTCGAACCATGATTTTTGCGGTACGCGATCGCCTTCGCGCGGAAGAGCGTCATCTCGCTGGCACCCGCGAGCGACTGGTGATCCAGGGTCGACACCTCGTGGAGTCGGCGACGCGCATGCTCGCGAGTAACCGTCAACTTCTTTCGGCGTACGATCCCAGGCGCCGTCTCGCCCAGGGCTGGTCCATCGTGACCGACTCGAAGGGCGTCGTCGTCAAGTCACTCGGGGGCGTTCACGTCGACGACGAGGTGCGGGTCCTCGTGAGTGACGGATCGTTCACGTCAAAGGTCACAGCAACGAAGGGGACATCCTCATGAGCAACGTCAGTGAGTGGAACGAAGCATCGAACGAACTGAACGCCATCGTCGCGTCATTCGACGAAGGTGAAGTCTCGGTCGACGAACTCTTCGTGAAGTTGGAACGAGCCACGACCATCATCGAGGCCCTCGAAGCTCGTTTGGCGATCACCAAGGCTAAGGTCGAAGAGTTGACGCCTCGTATCGCCAAGGTCACCGAGGACGAATGAACGAGCAGTTCTACTTTCGCCAGCTCCTCGCTGGTCGCGACTTTGCCGTCGGCGACGCGGTGGCGACGTCGATGCGTAACTTCACCTACCTACTCGGCGATCGCGAGACCGGCGACGCGATACTCGTGGACCCCGCCTATCGTCCGTCGGAGCTCGTCGATATGGTCACTGCCGACGAGATGAACGTGGTGGGCGTCGTCGCGACGCACTTCCACCCCGACCACATCGGCGGCACGCTCGCCGGCGATCAGCACATCGCGGGCATCGCCGAACTGCTGTCCCTCATGGAAGTTCCCGTGCACGTGCAAGCGGAAGAAGCGGAGTGGGTGACAGCGCGTACCGGTGTGAGCGACGACGCGCTCACCCTCCATCACGATCGTGATCAACTCGACGTGGGCACGGTCGCGGTGACGTTATTGCACACGCCCGGTCACACGCCCGGGAGTCAGTGCCTGCTCGTCGAAGGCCGACTACTCAGTGGCGACACGCTCTTTATCGACGGCTGTGGTCGCACCGACTTTCCCGGCGGCGACACGCTCGAAATGTATCGAACGTTGAGCGAACGCCTGAGCGCGGTGAGCGACGAAACGGTGCTCTTTCCCGGACACCTGTACGCACGCGAGTCATTCCTTTCAATGGGTCACGTTCGAGCGCGTAACTACGTGTTCTCGGCGAAGAGTCAAGAGGAGTGGCTCGCAATGTTCGCGTCGTGAGTTCACTGCGCTCGTCAGACCACGTCGTCGTCGTGGGCGCCGGCGTCGCGGGCTGGCGCTTCGTCGAGACGCTGCGTCGAGAGGGCTACGAGGGCGCGCTGACCCTGGTCGGCGACGAGCCCCACGCCCCCTACGACCGGCCGCCGCTGTCGAAACAGGTGCTCTCGGGTAAGTGGACTATCGAGAAGGCGACGCTCGCGACGCCGGAGAGACTTGAGGCGTCCGGGGCCGCTCTGCGACTCGGCGTGCGCGCGACGCGCCTCGACGTGGCGAACACGACCGTGTTTCTTTCTGATGGATCCCAGCTCGAGGGCACGCACGTCGTGCTCGCCACGGGATCCCAGGCTCGACCACTGTCCTTTCCTTCGTCGGGCGCGTTGGCGACACTGCGCAACTACGACGACGTGACGCGCCTTAGTGCGGTGCTCGATTCGCTCGAGCCCGAGAGCGTCGTCGTGGTTATTGGCGGCGGATTCGTGGGCGCCGAAGCGGCGACCTCGATCAGGGCCCGCGGATTGGTGCCGATCGTGCTTGAAGTCGCGGCCCGCCCCCTGATCGGCGCCGTGGGTGAAAAAGTGTCCGTCTGGCTCGAGGGTCTCGGCGCGGACTTTGGCATCGAGGTTCGTACCAACCAACGATTGAGCGACGTCGCGCCGCGAGAAGACGGCGTTGAGATTACGTTCGACGACGGTTCGTCGCTGGGGGCGGCCACGATTCTGGCCGCGGTGGGATCGTCGCTCGATCTCGCGTGGCTCGACGGATCTGGTCTCACCATCGACGACGGGATTGTCGTCGACCGCGATTTTCAAGCGGCGAAGAACGTCGCGGCGATTGGTGACGTCGCGCACTTTGTCGTGACGAGCGCGATGGGCGAGGAACGCGCGAGAATTGAACACTGGGAGGTCGCGACCGATCACGCCGCGCAGCTGGCGCGGTTCTGGACGAGTGGTGAACGCTCGACGGCCGTCACGATTCCCTACTTTTGGTCCGATCAGTACGGCAAGAAGATTCAGATGCTCGGCCATCCCCACCCGAGTGACGACGTCGTCATGGTCGAAGGCAGCCGCGATGCAGGCAAATGGCTGGCGCTCTACTCACGCGACGGATTCGTGACGGGCATGGTGTCGCTCAGTCAACCGCGCGGCCTCGCGCTCGCCAAACCCCTTCTGGAAGAGCCCACGACACTAAGGAGCGCGCTCGAGAGCGCGCCGTGGTCGACCTAGAACGAGATGCCAGAGAGTTCGGGGATAGTTCGCTCCGCGCGCTCAATGCTTGAGCGCCACGAGTGACGCGCGGACCCTCGCTCGTCGTCACTGAGCGAGGGCGTCGCTACGTAGCCCGGTGACCAGAGTCCCTCGACGTCGTCGAGGGTGAGGTGGCCGGCCGCGACGAGCGCCATGAGACCGGCGCCCCGGGTGGTGGCTTCGCGTTCGGAGGAGACCGCGACGGCGCGGCCCGAAAAGTCGGCGAGGCGTTGCACGAAGAAGCGATTCGCGCTCATACCTCCGTCGACGCGCAACTCGGGCAGCGACGTGTTGATCTCGTCTTCGGCGGCGTCGATAAGATCGGCTCCGCGTTGGGCAACGCCCTCGAGAACGGATCGCACCAGATGAGCTCGAGAGGAACCTCGCGTGAGACCAAAGAACGCTCCGCGCGCGCCGAAGTCCCACTGGGGCGTGGCGAGTCCCGAGAAGGCGGGAACGAAGGAGACCCCGTCGCTCGACGTCACGGACCGCGCTACCGCTTCGCTCTCGCGCGGATCGCTAAGCAGTCCGAGCTCAACGAGCCACTCCACGCACGATCCGGCGCTCAAGATAATGCCCTCGACCCCCCAGGTCACGGCGTCGTCGTGGCTGCGCACCACGGTCGGATAGCAACCCGAAGCGAAGCGGTTGAGCGTCTCGGGAGGTTCGTTCCCGTGAATCATGTCGAGCATCGCGCCGGTGCCAAAGGTGATCTTGGCGCCGGATCTCACGCACGACTGCCCAAAGAGAGAAGCCGGCTGGTCGCCGACCAGGGCCGTGATGGGCGGCGAACCCGACAACGCGCTCGCGGTGCCAAAGGTACCCATCGTGTCCACGAGTCCAGCCAGCATCACCTCATCGAGATCGAGCAGCGAGAGGACTCGTTCGTCCCAGCCATCGACGGTGCGATTGACGAGACCGTTCACGCTGGCGTTAGAGCGATCCGTGGCGAAGGTCGAGCCCTGCGTAAGGTGCCACGCGATCCACGTTTCAATGGTCGCGAATCGAAGATCCCTGGGCGCTCGACCGGACTGATCGACGAGCCACTTGATCTTCGTCGCGGACTGATTCGGCGCGAGTCGCACGCCGTTACTTTGCAAGACCAGACAGTCCAGCACCGTTCGCAGGTCCTGCCAGCCGAGCGCCGGTCCGACGGCTTGAGAGGTCGTGGGATCAAAGACAATCGTCGTGGCTCGTTGATTCGTGATACCCACGACGTCGCAGCGCCCGCCCTCGTTGAGGGTGACCTCCGCGAGCTCGAGTGAAAGCCGCGCGATCTCGGCGGGATCGAGCTCCACTTCACCGGGACTCGGCGACCGTACCGTCAAGCGCTGTTGGTGCACGGGGCTGACCTGACCGGCTTCGTCGACGAGCGCCGTTCGAATAGTCGTCGAGCCCACGTCGATCGCGAGGGCCTTCACCACGCGGGACCACCCAGGCCGAGGACACCGGGATTCAAGATGTTGTAGGGGTCGAGGAGCGCCTTCACGCCTTCGAGAATGGTGAACGCACCGCCGAGCGCGTCCGAAACGAAGCGCGCTCGGTTGCGCCCGACGCCGTGGTGATGGCTTATCGCCCCGCCGACCTTGAGAACCTCGCTCATCGCGGCGTCCCAGGCGTGGCGATAGTAGGTGGTGAGGTCACCGTGGGGTTGGCCGGCGAAGGTGAAGTAGAGACACGCGCCGTCGAGGTACGCGTGGGACTGGTGGACCGAAACGACCGACATGCTCTCGAGGGCGCGCAGTGCGCCACTGACCCGTTCGCGTAGGGAGTCGAGAATCGCCCAGGGGCCCGAGACTTCAATGGTGTCAACGACGTAGCCCCGTTCCCAAAGGGGGGCCAACGCGCTGACGTCGTTGCGGCGCTCGAGCCAGCGCACGACGTACGAACTCTCGAGGGTTGTCGCCGACGTGCACTCTTCACGGACGATCGTCATGGTGGCTTCCACGAAGAGGGGATCACCCTCGTCGAGCACGACCAGCGCGCATCCTTCGACGTCGAAGTTTCGCCGGGACTCGGCTTCGTCGTAGAGGCGAAGTACCGCCGGGTGTGCGTCACGTTGAAGGATTCGCCGACACGCCTCCATGCCTTCACGAAAGGAGCCAAAGGAGAACGCGCCGCGCTGTTCACTGGGTGCGAGCGCGTGCACGAGCAGCGTCGCCTCGGTGATTATCCCGAGCGTTCCTTCTGAACCAATGAAGAGTTGTAACAGATCAGGTCCGACGGCCTGGCGTGGCCCGTGTCCGCCAACGACGACGACCTCGCCGCTCGCGAGTACGACGGTGAGTGCTCGCACCATGTCCTCGATCTTGCCGTAACGATTTGAGTATTGACCAGCGCCGCGACACGCGATCCACCCGCCGACCGTCGCGAGGTCGAAGGACTGGGGGAAGTGACCAGCGGTGTAGCCGAGCGCTCGAACGAAACGTTCGAGGTCGGGGCCAAAGACGCCGGCTTGGACGCGCACGGTGCTCGACGTGGCGTCGAGCGCGATGACGTCACGCAGTCCGGTGAGATCGAGCGCGATGGAACCGGGCGGCGGGACCGCGCCACCCCCGACGCCGGACCGGCCACCCTGCGCGGTGACGGCGACGCGGTGGTCTTGGGCTACGCGCAGCGTCGCGCTCACGTCACTGGTCGAATGGGCGCGTACCACGACGCCGGGCCAGTTCTCGACGTGCCCGCTCGCGACGTCCGGAATCAGACGAGGCCACCAGTCGCGCGCGTGCTCGGCTCGCGTACTCGTGCTCACGTCGAAGGAGACGCCGGCCCTAGTGAGTTCTTCGAGCAACACGCTGGAAGAGGGGTCGGGCGCCACGAGTGCGCCCGAGGGATAGTGATTGGGCATCGTGGGCTCGCTCACGTTGACGCCCTACAGGGCGAGTCCCGCGGCCGAGAACTCGTGGTCCACCAGTGCGCGGTACGCCTCGACTTGCATCGCGATTTCCCCGTCACCCCAACCCATCTCGGGGGCGACGAGTTGCGCAATGGCGGGCGCGGCAGTGAGCGTGGCGCGCGCGTCGTGCAGGTGCGCGCGGGTTCGCCGCGTGAGCAGATCCACGAGGGAGGTCGCCATCTCTTCGCGAGCGCTAAAGATGAACTCCGCGCCCACGTAGGGCTGACCCGCAATCGGACACTCACCGAGCGACGTATCGTTGTGGATCATCTCGAGCACGGTCGTGGCATCGGCCCCGAAGCGGTGATAGAGGTGCGTTTCCAGTTCGCTCGTTGGTCGCCACGCGCTGACGCCGTAGAGGCGCAGCGTCTTCGTGCGCACCTTGGCGAGGTCGTTGACGTAGGGCTTGAGCGCGTCGACCGCGTCCTCGGCCATCTGGCGATAGGTCGTCCACTTGCCCCCGGTGACGTGCACGACACCGTCACCTGAGTCCGTGACGCGGTGTCGCCGCGAGAGGTCGGCGGTGCGCTCCTTGATTTTTTTACCTTTTTCAGGCGCGAGGAGCGGACGAAGGCCTGCCCACACGCCGGTAACGTCGTTCGTCGTGAGGTTCGACGACGTCGACGCGTTCACGGTCGCGAGGAGATAGGCCACGTCCTCGGGCGAGCAGGTCGGATCGTCGATCGGTCCGCTGTACGCCGTGTCGGTCGTGCCGACGAAGGTGTAGGGCGCGTCGTCAAAGGGAACCACGAAGATGCTGCGTCGATCGTTCGGCACGCTCAGTACTGCCGCGACGTCGGCGGGTAGTCGATCGCGCGCCACACTCACGTGCACGCCCTTGGCGGGCGTAATGCGTCGGGAGGGTTGGTGCTCGGTCAAGGTGAAAATACTGTCGGCCCAGACGCCCGTCGCGTTGACGACCGAGCGCGTCGCGATCGTGAACTTCTTTTTCGTGAGTTCGTCTCGACACACGACCGTCTCGACGCGTCCTCGCGCGTCCTTCACGACGTCGGTCGCGCTCACGTAGTTCGCGACGCTGGCCCGGTACTTCACTTTGGCCGTCTTGGCCAGAGTTAACGCGACGCGAGCGTCGTCACCTTGAGCGTCGTAGTAGAGAAAGCCGGCGACCAGTCGATCGGTGCGAAGGGTGGGCAGGTGCGCGAGAGTCTCCTCTCGAGTGATTCGACGGTATCGATGCCCAATTCGCCATCCGCCACTCAGGTCGTAGATTCGAAGCGCCGTGGCGTAGCCCCTGACGATGGCCTTCGAGGCCACGCCGTTAGAGCCAAAGAGTGGGATCAAAAAGGGGAGCGGTTGCACGAGGTAGGGCGCGTTTAGCAGAAGCCGTTGTCGCTCGCGAAGGTTCTCGTACACCAGTCGGAACTCTTTTTGCTGCAGGTAGCGAAGCCCTCCGTGGACCATTTTGGACGACTTGGAGCTCGTGCCCGACGCGAGGTCGCCTCCGTCGATCAGCGCGACACGTAGTCCCCTCGACGCGGCGTCGAGGGCCACGCCCGCGCCGGTCATACCGGCACCAATGACGACCACGTCGAAGCTGAACGTGGCGAACGCGCTCAACTCGTCGGTTCGTCGCCACGTCATCATTAAGCAATGTTGACACAAGGCCAGTACTGATTCGAAAACGGGGTCGGACGATGCATAATCATCTCGCGTCACGGTCGTGAGTGATGGTCCTCAGATGAATGGCTCGCCCCGCCGGTGAAAACGTCGATTGAAGGGCAGGGGAAAATCGGATGAAGTAAATGAACTTTGTGGCACGCGGGTGAAACCGAGCCGTGATGCAAAAACCACCGCGAGACGAACTGACCTTGAAAAATAACGAAAATGAATCAAAGTACTGAATATGAACGCGTCGGGGGGTGATTGCCGAGCCTGGTCAAGAGCCGATAGTCTTTCGCCGAGCGGCCAATGTGGTGGCTTCGAATTCAGGGAGGAAGTGCTTATGGCACTGAAGAAGATCAAGACGGCACTATTAGCTGGGGCGACGGTGGCCAGTTTGGTGGCCGTCGGCATCTCCGCTAGTTCAGGGGCCGCCGGGGGAGCGACGAGTGTGAACTGGGCGAAGGTGACGCATCTCACGAAGAGCGGTCCCACTTCGATGGCGGCACTGGTGAAGGCCGCGAAGAAGGAGGGCAAGTTGAACGTCGTGGCCTTGCCGGCCAACTGGGCGAACTACGGCAACATCATCAAGGGCTTCGAGAAGAAGTACGGCATCAAGATCAACTCCGAGAACCCCAACGGCTCGAGTGCCGCAGAGATTCAGGCCCTTAATTCAGACAAGGGTCGCTCCAGCGACCCCGACGTCATCGACGTCGGCACGAGTTACGCCATAACGGCGAAGTCGGAAGGTTTGCTCGCTCCGTACAAGGTTCAGACCTGGAACGAGATACCTGCCGGCTTGAAGCAAGCTGGCGGTTACTGGTTTGACGACTACGGCGGCTACGTGGCCATTGGTTGCAACCCCAAGACCGTCACCACGTGTCCGACGTCGTTTAAGGACATGTTGACCGAGACTGGCGCGAACGGTTACAAAATCGGACTGAACGACAGCCCGCTCACGTCGAACTCGGCCCTAGCGGGTGTGCTGGCAGCCTCGGTGGCCAACGGTGGATCGCTGAGCAACGTCGCACCGGGCGTGAGCTTCTTCGCGACACTCAATAAGAATGGCGCGTTCGTCAATACCATCGCGAGCTCGACCACGGCGGAAAGTGGAACGACGAACATCATCATTTGGTGGGACTACCTCATGGCGAACGGCGGTATCGCCGTGCCAGGTTGGACGGTCGTCGTCCCGAGCGACGTGCTGATGGGGGAGTACTACAGCCAGGGCATCAACTCTGGTGGGCCAAACCCGGCGGCGGCACGGCTCTGGGAGGAGTACCTCTACTCGGTGACCGGTCAAAACCTCTGGCTCAAGGGTGGAGCTCGCCCCGCTGAACTGGCGTACATGCAGGCGCACGGCACAGCGACTAAGTCGTTGGTAGCGGCGTTGCCTGCGTTGCCCAAAGGTCAGACGCCACTGTTCCCCACGAACCAGCAAATTACGGCCGCAGCAACCGTTGTCAACAACACGTGGGCTGCGCAGGTGGGTAAGTAATTAGCGCGAACTGAATTCACTCATGTCAAACAGTGGGATCGCTGTTTCGGACCCGGGTACATCGGTACCCGGGTCCGAAACAGCGACGTTCAGCAGAAGTTCAAAACTCCGAAGGTTTCTTCGACGATGTGAGCCGACGTTCGCGATGGCTCCTTTTGTCATCTACACCTTCCTCGGCCTCGGCATACCAGCCCTGGCCGTTATCTACGAAGCCTTTCGTGGAGATTCTGGTGGGTGGACGCTTAGTAACGTCAACGAAATCGTGCACGGCGTCTTCCTCACCGGTTTTGAAAACAGCCTCAAACTGGGTCTGCTCTCGGCATTGATTCCCGGTGTCCTGGGAGTCTTTTTGGCCTACGCGATTCAAACGTCGAAGAGTAATACTCTTCGGCGACTCAGCGCGACCGCCTCGGGCGTACTCGCCAACTTCGGTGGCATCAATCTCACGTTCATCTTCATCGCGACCCTGGGTTCGACGGGCGTGCTCACCTACTGGCTCCACGACCTCGGCATCAAACTCACCAGTATTGGCTTCAATCTCTACTCGTTCTCCGGGGTATTAGTCGTGTACATGTACTTTCAACTTCCATTGATGGTGCTCGTGATTACGCCGGCGCTCGGGGGCCTTCGCGCGAATTGGCGCGAGGCGGCGGAGAACATGGGCGCCTCGAGTTGGAGGTACTGGCTCCACGTCGGCGTTCCGGTGTTGCTGCCCTCGATTCTCGGCGGGATGCTCCTGCTCTTCGGTAGCGCCTTCGCGGCGTACGCCACCGCGGAGACGCTGACCCTCGGCCTCATCGCTCTTTCACCAATTCAAATCGGCAACTTCTTGAACGGTAACGTCATCGCAGGGCAGACCCACGTCGGCTACGCCATCGCCTTTGGGATGCTGATAATCCTTGCGATCACCATGATCGTCTACAGTCTCATTCGAAAGAGGGCGTCGAAATGGCTCCAATAGGCGGCCCCGGCTCCATCTTCGAAGTCGAGGCGGTCGAGAGTGAACCCGTCGCCGCGTTCTCCTCGGGTTCGCCGACGCGGCGCCGGAGAATTCGCTGGTGGCGTCTGGTCGTTCTTGTCCTCGCCGGGGTCTACTTCTTGATTCCGATATACGCGGGACTCAAATTCTCCCTTGAGAATGTTGCTGGTCACTTGTCCGACCAAGCCTTTAGGGATCTGCCGTCGGCGCTCGGATTCACCGCGGCGCTCACGCTATCGCTCAAACTTGCGCTCGCGACGGTGGTGGTATCGACGGTCTTGATGGTCCCGACGTCGATCTACGTCCACGTCAGAGTGCCTCGGTTGCGCCGACTGCTCGACGTGGTGACGGTGTTGCCAATTGTCATCCCGCCCATCGTGCTGATCGTTGGGGTTCTCGGCGTGTTTCCCCAGTGGGCCAAGGCGTCACCGTACCTTCTCAGCTTCATGTACGTCATCCTCGCCATGCCCTTCGTCTATCGCTCACTCGACGCAGGTCTCGGTGCGATTGATCTCAAGACGCTCACTGAAGCGTCGCGTTCGCTCGGCGGAAACTGGTTCAAGACGCTCTGGCGGGTCATACTTCCGAATATCCGTCCGGCGCTGCTCTCGGCCACGGTGCTCACTTTGGCGCTGGTTTTTGGCGAGTACACCATGGCGAGCCTTGATCTTTGGCCGACGATCCCGGTGTGGATCGTTCAGTTCAACACGTCCTCTAACGGTCACATACAAGTGGCGGCGTCGATGTTGGGTCTCGTAGGTACGTGGATTCTGCTGGTACTCGTAGTTTCGCTCGACCGTTCTCAGTCCCGCCGTTCACGTAGAAAGTTGGGCGCGTAATGACCCAGATGAAAGATACTCCCATGACCAACTCGATGGTGCAGCCAGCGGCGGGCGTCGGGGCGGCCGTGAGTCTGGAAAACCTGGTGCGGACGTTCGGTGCCGTTCGAGCGCTCGACGGGTTTACGCTCAAGATCGAGCCCGGTGAGTTCATGGCACTGCTCGGACCCTCGGGGTGTGGCAAGACGACTGCACTCCGCGTACTGGCGGGCTTTGAGTTGCTCGACAGCGGTCGCGTCGTGGTCGACGGTGTGGATCTGTCGGACGTCAGCGCTCGAAAGCGCGACATGGGAATGGTCTTTCAGAGTTACTCACTCTTTCCCAATATGAACGCCCTCAACAACGTGGCCTTTGGACTTCGAATGCGCAAACAGTCGTCGTCGGTACGTCGCAAAAAGGCTGTCGAGCTTTTGGAGATGGTCGGTCTCGCTGATCAGGCGACCAAGTATCCCCACCAGATGTCCGGCGGTCAACAACAGAGAGTCGCGCTCGCGCGAGCCCTGGCCATCGAGCCTCGCGTGCTCTTGCTCGACGAGCCGTTGTCCGCCCTGGACGCGATAGTTCGTGCCGAGCTTCGCGACCAGATTCGCTTGTTGCAACAGCGCCTGGCGATCACCACCGTCTTCGTTACGCACGACCAAGAAGAGGTGCTCTCGATGGCCGACCGGGTCTGCGTGATGTCGCGCGGCCACATCGAACAGGTCGCTCCGCCCTCCGAGCTCTACGCGCGTCCCGTGACCGCTTTCGTCGCTCAGTTCGTCGGCATTTCGAGCCGTGTACCCGTTGACGTGTCGAATGGGGAAGTCGTGGTCTTTGGACAACGTTGCCCGGTGCGCAGCGGTGAGGGGAGCACCCTAACCGGTGGCGCGGACGCGCTGCTTCGACCCGAAGATATCGCTATCGAGGTCGATACCGAGGGCAAGAGCTTCGTTACTCGAAAGAGCTTCTTCGGCGCGATGACGCGCGTAGTGGTTCAAACTGGCGACATCTCAGTGCGCGTCGACGTACGCAGCGACGTGGGATCCGATATCGATCTCGGCACTCACGTGCGCTTGAGTATCGTTGCGCGTGACGTGCTCGTCGCGTCGCGACAAGAAGTCGTGGTACCCGACGCCGCCGCGACGCCGTAGCGCCAAACGGATTTTTCGCTCATCGTCGCACGGGTCACGACAAACCGGCGCCCGGGCGGACGAACGTTTTTCGCCGTCGAAGTTCGCGTCGTCGGCGAGGACCGCGTCGACGCCGGGTAGTTCGGTGAGCGCCGCGACGAGCGTCTCAATATGCTCCGTGCCGCGGGCGCTTTTGGCTAGATGGTGGTGACCGTGAAGTCAGGGTTCGTGACGAGCCGAGTGAGCAGGTATTCCAACTGCAGTGTTTTTCGTCCGAATCAGCACCGGTGATAACGCGGTTCTTCGTGAACTGACGGTGTCGCCGTTGACGTCGACCTCACGACCAAGTTCTTCGAAATCCAAGAGCTTCCTCGCGGCGCCAGCGGGCGGCGTCGTGGCAAAAGGATTAACGGGTGTCGTGCCGCGGCTTTCGACGTGGAACTGCGCGGCGAGGAGTGCCACAGAGTCACGCCCAGTGGGACGCAGACGCCCCTCGACTATGGGCGGCGTAGTGTTGAAGTGGGTAGGAACAATTCTGCTACTGGGCAGTGCGGCAACAGCCAATCGCAACGCGTGGAACACCCGAGTTTGAACTTCACTTGGGAAATGACCTGAGTTATGACTCTTAGGGAAAGCGCGCGTTGGGGGCAGGGAGGCTCATGAAAATCGGTCTAGAGACTGAATCGTGCCACCTTTTGTTCCAGCACGACCGCATGAACCTTTTTGATTTTGTCGAATTCGCGGGCCAACACGGATTCGACGGCGTGCAAATTAATGTTGTTCCCGACTTCAACCTTCACCCTCGCTGGGGGGTCCTCGAGAGTGCCACCGGTGAATACTTAGCTCGAGTGAGAGCGACCATTGACCGCCACGGACTCTACTGCGAGTTGGATACTCGCGGGAGTTCCTTGCGGGAACTGGTTCCGGCTCTGCGAGTGGCGCGAGCTCTGGGAGCGAGTGTCGTCCGCACGTACCTTCGATACCCCCTAGGCCGCTTCGACGAGAAGTTCCTGGAGAGTCAGGCCATAGAAGTGCGTCGCGTCGTTCCATTTCTAGAAAAGCACCGGATTCGCTTGGCCTTCGAAAACCACGAGTACGAGACATCGTCAGAAATCATCAATTTCATCACGCTCGTGGGTCAGCCAGACTGGGTCGGTCTCCTTTGTGACACGGGGAACTCGATGATGGCCTGGGAAGAACCCGTCACGGCAGTTCGGGCCATGGCGCCGCACGCCTTCTCGACGCACTTCAAGGATCACGTAGTGATTAACGATGGCGACACGGCGCTGGTGAGCGGCGTAGCGCTGGGTCGAGGAAACATCGACATTGACACGGTGTTTCAAATACTGTCCGAACACTCCGCTGATCTTCACGTCAATCTTGAAATGTGTTTTCCGTACTGCACCACTTTTAAACGAGAGCGCGGCACCGGGGGGGTCCATAATTTCGATGGTGCCTTTGCGATAGCGCCCTCACCGTTCCCGCCCGACCTGGTGAAACCCACGAACTACTACTCTCCGCACAAAGCAAGTGAAGAGGCTCTCGAGGCCCTAGTGCAGGCGCAGTGGGAAGGACTCGAGCACAGCATTGCTGTACTTAAAAAATTGCGTGACAAGTACGTCACACTGAAGCCCAAGGTCTAATCGCGAATCGATGCCCATCGAACTCGTAGCGGCTTCATTGAAGGGACCTAAGTATACGAGCGACCAGGACGCTCGTACGATCGAAGGCCCACTACGAATGGACTGAAGTATCCGCCTGCGTGACACTGTCCTTCCTCGACGCTTGTGCGACGGACTGGTTCAGTGGACCACGAGTGAGGAGCGGTCCGTGACACTATAGGCCGCGGGAGCCTTTGGCTAGATGTTGACGACGGGGCAGGTGAGGGTGCGAGTAACGCCGGGCACCTTTCGGATAGCGCCGACGATGAACTTTCCCAGATCGTCCACGCTCTCGGCCTCGCAGCGCACGATGATGTCGTAGGGACCCGTCACCTCAAAGGACTCCAGTACGTCAACGACGTTGTCGTCTACACGTTCTTCGGTCTTGGCATTCCTGCGATCGCGGTCGTCTACCAGGCCTTTCACTCCGACAGTGGTAAATGGACGCTCAGCAACGTGAACGAAGTCATGCACGGCGTCTTTCTCGTCGGTTTTGAGAACAGCATCAAACTGGGGTTGCTATCGGCAATCATTCCCGGCGTGCTAGGCGTCTTTCTTGCCTACGCGATTCAAACGTCGAACAGCAATATTCTTCGCCGCCTCTGCGCGACCGCTTCGGGAGTGCTCGCGAACTTTAGCGGCATCAATCTCACGTTCATATTCATTGCGACCCTGGGATCGACGGGCGTACTCACGTACTGGCTCCAGGACGTCGGCATCAAACTTACGAGCATTGGATTCAATCTCTACACGTTCTCGGGGGTTTTGGTCGTGCACATGTACTTTCAGCTCCCACTGATGGTGCTCGTGATCACGCCGGCCCTCGGAGGACTTCGCGCGTCCGAAGACTGCGTTCGTGGCGCAGTTCGTGGGCATCTCGAGTCGAGTTCCCGTGGTGGTGACGGGTCACGAGGTGGAAGTCTTTGGTCAGCGCTGCCCAGTGCGCAGCGGTGATTCGAGCGCCGTCACGGGCGCGGCGGACGCGTTGCTCCGACCCGAAGATATCGCGATCGAAGTTGACCCCGACGGCAAGGGCTTCGTTACCCGGAAAAGTTTTCTCGGCGCGATGACGCGTTTAGTGGTTCAGATCGGAGAGATCTCGGTGCGCGTTGACGTGCGAAGTGACGTGGGTTCGGATATTGAACTTGGTTCGCACGTGAGGGCGAGCATCGTCGCGCGCGACGTGCTGGTCGCCCCTCGCAAGGAGGTCGTCCTGGCTGACGAGGTGGCAGTGCCGTAGCAAAGCGGCGTTGCGCGAACACCTCGACGAGCTTCGAAGTGGACAGCGCTCGTACGCCGTTCAGTTGTCGAGAACGTTGGGAATGTTGTCGTCGGTTCGACGGCGTAGCAACGACAGCGAGGCGATCATCCAGACGGCAAGAAAGATCAGCCAGATGAAAAGTCGCACCCAGGGAGGTAATCCTTGGTTGAAAGGTCCCAATGTGTTGCTGAGTGGCGCGTACGCCACCCAACCCGTAAAGGGATGTAAACCGAGCGACACCGTCCAGTCGCCTACGAGGTAGAGCGCCAGGGCGAGTCCCACCACGACGACGATTCGCTGCGAAAAGTTCAGTCGAGAAAGTTTCAAGCGCATAGTCTGTCACACGAGATGGTCCCTCGACCACCACGTCACTGATGAGTGCGGTAGTCGCAGCGCCTATTCGGCGTCGAAGTTTGCGTCGTCGGCGAGGACCGCGTCGACGCCCGGTAGCTCCGTGAGCGCGGCCACCAAGTCGTTGATGAGGGTCTGACCGCGAACGTGCAGCGAGACGCTGACCATGGGAACCTCTTCGGTTGATTGTCCTTTTTCATTCCCCGGTGTGCGCTGATACCCGAGCGCTTCAGTGGAGATCTCTGAAATCGCGAATCCTCGAGTCGTCGCGAGAGCGAGGACCTGTCGCAGCACTCCCTTGCCGTCGGGGTAGCGCACTCGAAGAACCGAAATCACCGAAGACGAGTGGGGCAGTTGACGCGAAAGTTTCGGAAAGACGGTCGCCACGATCAGATAGATGCAGGTCGCCGCGACGCCCAGCACGATAAGTCCCGCGCCGCAGGCGGCGCCAATAGCGGCCGTGACCCAAACTGCGGCCGCGGTCGTGAGACCTCGTACGGAGTCGCGACGTACGAAGATGAGTCCGGCCCCGAGGAAACCAACACCGGAAACGATCTGCGCCGCGACTCGAGAAGGGTCGAGCACGATGCGCCCGGGTTCGAGGATGTCGTTAAAGCCGTACTTACTGATCAACATGAAGAGTGCCGCACCAACACCCACCAGCGTGTGCGTGCGAAGTCCGGCACTCTTTTGCTGGATCTCGCGTTCAACGCCAATGACCATCGACAACACGAACGCGGCCGCCAGTTCGGCGACTTGGGTCCAACCTTCAACGTTGGGCGTGCTGGCAGCCAAGAGGTGGGAGGCCCAAAGGCCACTTATGAACATGTCTCTAGGGTAACCGCAAAGTGAACGTAAGGTGAACGTTTCGTGACTGAAACGTGAAATATCTTGAAATTTCCAGTCTGTGACACGGGCTAACTTGCTGAATATGAACTTTGAACTTTCCGACGAACTCCGCGAACTCCAGCTGAGCGTGCGACGGCTCGCGCAAGAGAAGATTAAGCCTCGCGCGCGTGAAATCGACTCGTCGGGCGCCTACCCCCAGGACGTCTTCGACGAGTTCAAAAAGGCCGATCTGTTAGGTCTCTGTATTCCCGAGGAGTACGGCGGATCGGGCGCGGGCATCATGGGGCTCACGCTGGCGATAGAAGAAGTGACGAAGTACTCCAACGTTCTCGGCCTCATGTTGTTACTGACGCGCCTGCCCACGGGCCCGATCATGATCGCCGGCAACGAAGAGCAAAAGCAGCGCTACTTGCCGAGCATCGCGAACGGGACCACGCGATCAGCGTTCTGTCTCTCAGAATCCGGAGCGGGATCTGACGTCGCGGGCATGAAGGCTCGAGCGACGGAGGATCCCGAAGTGGAGGGCGGCTTTTTCATCAACGGGACGAAGTGTTGGATCTCCGGCGGGATGCAGGCCGACTGGTTCGTTGTCTTTGCGAAGATTGGCGACCCCGCGCTCCGTCATCACACGAATATCTGGGGATTCATCGTCGACGCCGACACGCCCGGGGTGTCGAGGCCGCGCGTGGATAAGAAGATGGGCGTGAAGGGCATCGACACCGCCGAGATCGTCTTTGACAACGTGAGAGTCGGTCCTCGACAGGTAATCGGCGGCGGTTTTGCACTGGCGATGGAGTCGCTCAACGCCATGCGACCCATCGTGGCCGCGCGCGGCATCGGTCTCGCCGAAGGGGCGTTGATGTACGCGACTAACTACGTGAAAGAGCGTCAAGCTTTTGGCAAAACCATTGCCGAGTTCCAAGGTATTCAGTGGGAGATCGCCAAGTGCGCGACGGAGATCGAAGCCGCTCGTTTCTTGACGTACCGCGCAGCGTGGCTCGCGGACCAGGGCAAGTTCACCAGAGAGTACGTGCCCATGCTCTCGATGGCGAAGTACTACGCCAGCGAAGTCGCGGTGAAAGCTTCGGGGCTCGCGGTGCAACTCCTCGGCGCGGCCGGGTACATGGAAGATCACCCCACGGAGCAGTACTACCGCGACGCTCGCCAGCTCACGATCGTTGAAGGGACGAGTCAGATTCAACTCGGTCTGATCGCGCGAGGTGTTCTCAGCCGCGACATGTGGTGGGACTAGACCCGAGCGCGAAGTCGGGCCCACCTACACTGACTCTGTGAGTGGACCCCTAACGGGACTGAAGATCCTCGAGTTGGCGGGCATCGGCGCGAGTCCCTACGCTTGCATGCTGCTCGCGGACTTAGGAGCCGACGTCTTGCGCCTGGAACGAGGCGATCCCGACGCGGAAGCCGCGACCACGTGGGACGTTCTCAATCGTTCGCGTCCCTCGGTGGCGCTGGATCTAAAAAGTGTCGCGGGGCGCGACCTCGTACTAGAGCTCTGCGAACAGGCCGACGTCCTGATCGAAGGCTTTCGACCGGGCGTGACGGAGCGACTCGGACTAGGACCCGACGACGCGTGGCGCCATAACCAGCGCCTCGTGTACGGACGGATGACCGGCTACGGACAAGTCGGTCCGCTGTCGCAGCGCGCCGGTCACGACATTAACTACGTGGCGATCTCTGGTGCGTTGTGGCCGGTCGGACGAGCGGGCGAGCGGCCAGTCCCCGCGCTCAATCTCATTGGTGATTTTGGTGGTGGCGCCTTGTTTTTGGTGTTCGGTGTTCTCGCGGCGGTGTTCTCCGCGCAGCGCAGCGGCGAAGGACAAGTCGTTGACGCGTCGATGGTCGACGGATCGGCGTCGATGATGGCCATGACCCACGCCTTCATGAACGCGGGCTACTGGCACGAAGAGCGCGGCGTGAACATCCTCGACACCGGCGCGCACTTCTACGAGGTCTACGAAACCAAGGACGAGCGCTTCGTCGCGGTTGGTGCGATTGAACCCAAGTTCTACGACGAACTCTTACGCGGGCTCGGACTGAAGCGCGACGGCCTGCCCGCCCAGATGGACCGGACGCAGTGGCCCGCCATGAAAGAGCGCCTCGCCGCACTCTTTCGCTCGAAGACTCGTGACGAGTGGACCGAGATTTTCAGCGACGGGGACGCTTGCGTGACGCCCGTGCTCTCGCCCTCAGAAGCCGCGCGTCACCCGTACAACACGGCTCGAGGGGTCTTTGCCAGCGAAGGAGCGACGCAACCCGCGCCGGCGCCGCGTTTTTCCAAGACTCCGGCGAGCGTGAGTGCACCGCCGCGCACGCCCGGATCGGGCACGCGAGAGGGACTACTTCGCTGGGGGGTGAGCGAAGAGCGCCTCGCGTCGATGCGCGCTGCTGGCGCCTTTGGCTAGATATTGACGACCGGGCAGGTCAAGGTGCGGGTGATCCCCGGCACTTTTTGGATGGCGCCCACGATGAACTTGCCGAGGTCGTCCACGCTCTCGGCCTCGCAGCGAACGATCACGTCGTAGGGGCCCGTCACCTCGAAGGACTCGAGCACGCCCGGTACGGCACGGGTGGCCAGTACCACCTTTTCGCTGGAGCCGATTTCGGACTGAATCAAGATGTACGCCTGAACCGCCATGGGAGACCTTTCATTTCGAGTCCCTCTATATTGCCCGTTTTCTATTTCTTTCGCTAATCGTCGCGAAAGCGCTTGCCGACGTGCCACTGGTGGCAGTAGTCGCATCGGTACGCGTTGAGCTCGGCGCCGTTGAGCGTCCACGCCAGTTGCGCGGCGCTTTGGGCTTCGCGTTCGGTGCGGTAGGGGCTCTTGGGCGTGCCTTCTCTGGTGAAGTGTGACGCGACGCGACCGAGTGGACGGGTGGAGGCTAGGTGGCGACGGCGACGCTTCATGGCACTCAAACACTACGTGTTCTCGCTAAATTGATCGACGTGAGTATTCAGTCCGAGACCCAAGTCGTCACGCAGTCGACGACGCAAACTGACGACGGCGAACACGAGCGTTTCACCCACTTGGTGCTCGAGGGCTACACCCCCAAGGACGGAGAGTTCGTGGCGCTAGAGAACTCCGTTGTCGCCGGCATGGTGAACGCGACCCCGGTTCGAGCGCTGTGCGGCAAGGTCTGGGTGCCCGGTCGAGATCCGAAGAAGTACCCACTGTGTCCGACGTGTAAGGAGATCGCCGAGTCGCTCGGTTGGTCGTTGCCGAACGCTTGAGAGAGCGTTCTAGGGCTCGCTCACTAGAGTCGAAGAGACCATGACTCGCGCGCTCGTACTTCGTCATCACCTAGAAGACAGTCCGGGCCTCGTGGGCGAAGCCTTCGAAGCGCGGGGCTACGAGATTGACCTCGTGATGATGGACGAGACCAGTGCGACGCCGTTACTTGACGGCTACGACGTCATGGTCATCCTCGGCTCCAAGTGCGCGGTGTACGACCTCGAAGTTGAAGCGAAGTGGTTTAAAGAAGAGTTGGCGCTCATCGGCGAAGCCGATCAGAAGTCGTTGCCGATTCTGGGTATCTGCTTTGGCGCGCAGGCGCTCTGTCGGTACTACGGGGGTGAAGTGAGTCGAGCGCCCGACGGCGAGATCGGATGGTTCGAGATCGACGTCATGGCCGACGTCGAGTTGCCCCGTGGCCCGTGGTTCGAGTTTCACTTTGATCACTGCACGTTGCCCGAGTCGGCCGAACTCTGGGCGACCTCGCCGCGCGCGGTGCAGGCCTTTTCGATTGGCCAGAACGTGGGCGTGCAGTTTCATCCCGAGATCGACGAAGCGCAGCTCAAGGAGTGGCTGGCGGCCGACGAAGAGGAGACGAGAGAACTCGGGCTCGACCTCGAGGCATTGCTGAGCGAAACCGCGAGAGAGACGCCGGCGGCGCGCGTGCGGGCCCAGGAACTCGTGGATCTGTTCCTTCGTCGTGTTGGCTAGGTGACACTGGTGGCTGAGGGCCCTTCGAACGAGACGACGACGGTGCGGATCGACCGACCGGCGACGGGCGGGGGCGTGGGGCGAGCCGACGACGGACGAGTCATCTTCGTGCGCCACTCGTTGCCGGGCGAACTGGTTCGCGTGGAGGTGACCGAGGCGACGTCGAACTTCTACCGTGGCGACGCCGTCGAGATACTCGAAACGAGTCCCGATCGTGTTACGCCACCGTGCCCGTACGCGCACCCGGGAGGCTGCGGCGGCTGCGATCTGCAACACGCCTCAACGAGTGCGCAGCTCTCGTGGAAGGGGTCGCTCGTTCGAGAGCATCTCAAACGAATAGCCGGACTGGAGATGGACGTTGAGGTGGCGCCGCCGCCCGGCGAGGTCCAGGGTTCACGGACGAGACTTCGCTGTGCGGTCAACGAGGCCGGACGCTTGAGCCTGCGCGCCGCGAGGTCGCACCAACTCGTCCCCATTGATTCATGTTGGATTGCTAACGACGCCTTCGAGCCGGCTCTTCTTTCGACGTGGCGGGGCGTGAGTGAAGTCGAAGTGCGAGCTCTTGGTACCGCGGAGCCCTTCGCGGTGGCCCGTCGTGAGAGTGAACGCGGCACTCACTACGAGCTTCGTTCCCTTACGGGGGCGCCCCTCGATCCCGGCACGCACTCTCGCGTGGCGGTTGGCGATCACGTGTTCTCCGTGGGTCCGCTGTCGTTTTGGCAGTCACATCGCGACGCGCCGAGCGTGCTCCTTGACGCGGTGTTGGAACTCTCCAGCGTCACGTCGGGTGATGACGTGGTTGATCTCTTCAGTGGTGTCGGACTCTTCGCCGTGCCACTGGCGAAGTTAGTGGGGCCGAGTGGTCGCGTGACGGCAGTGGAGTCGTCCGCCGTTGGTGTTCGTGACGCGCGCACGAACGCCACGGGATTGAAACAGTTGAAAGTTCGCGAGTGGACCGTCACGGCGCGCTCGGTGAACGACACCGTTCGTGAAGGATCGGTCGTCGTGTTGGACCCCCCTCGACAAGGACTCGCGAAGGGTGTGGCGGAGAGCCTCGTCCGTCGCCGTCCGCGCCGACTCGTCTACGTATCGTGCGACGCGGCGACCTTGGCGCGCGACCTTAAGAACTTCTTAGGCAGTGGATTTTCCCTGAAACAGTTGCGAATATTTGACCTGTTCCCGATGACCGAGCACGTTGAGCTCGTCGCACTCCTTGACAGCCCCGCGTAAAAGGTGGATAGTGATTTGAGGCCGAAAATCTCGTTGCCCGCTGAGGGGGTTGAGTATGTCGATCAAGTTGGATCATCACCACCGCGTTACCGCCCAGAAGCTGTTTGGCCACCCACTGAACCACAACATTCAGTGGCACGACGTGTGTTCTTTGCTCGCACGTTTTGGTGAGATCCATGAGACCCACCGTGGCAATTGGGCCGTGACGGTAGAAGGCGAAACTGTCTCCTTCGGATCGACTCGCACGCGCGAGTTGACCGAGGACCAAGTGGTGCGGGTTCGAAACTTTCTTCGATCATTCGGTCTGACGAAAGAGAAGTTGACCGCGGCCTAACTTCTTGGCCAGTACTTTAGGAGTCGTGACAAAGCGACTCCTGGTGTTGGTTCGGCCGTCACAGAGTAAGTCCTCGGGCGGTCGTCGCCGTAGTAGAGCGGGCGTCTTTGACGTAGTGCTCGAAGAGCCACGTCGCCAGGCGCTTCTGGTTCTCAGTGACTTCGTCTCTCGCGCGTCGCCGCGAGAACTCGAGGTGGCCTTCAACGCACGAGGGGCGTTGCTCGAGCGCGCCGTCGTGGCAACGAACGAGGTAGTGCTCGGACGATCACCCCTTTCTCCGGCGTGGCGACGATACGAAGGCATCGTCTGGAATCATCTCGATCCCGCCTCGCTGACGCCCGCGACGCGACGGCGAATTCTCGTCCCCTCGGGTCTCTACGGTCTTCTCTCCAGCGAGGATCCCATTGCTGACTACCGACTGAGAATGAACGTTCGACTGAAGCCGTTGCCCTCACTCGCTCACTTCTGGCGACCGATCGTGACGCCTGCTCCAAGAACGCGCGAAGAACACGACCGTCGTCAACTTCTTGCCGCAAGAACACGCGGCGAGTATTGACTTTCGCGTACTGGCCAAGAGCCACGACGTCGTCGACGTTCATTTCGTCGCGAACGACGAGCAGCGTGCGGTGGGTCACGACGCGAAGGCCGTGAAGGGCGTTCTTGCTCGACACATCCTGACCGACGGTCTTGACACGATCAAGTCCGTTCTGTGGCGAGGTTGGCGAGTGCGCCGACAGGGGAGTGACGTCTTTGTCGCGGCGCCGTAGCCATCGCCACACACCTAGTGGTGAGGATGTTGAGCGGCGGTACAGTGTGCTCATGGCTCTTGAAGGCGAGTACGAACCGAGCGCGTGGCAGTGGGTGAGGGAACAGGTTGCCGAGTACGAGGCGAGCGGCGGTGAGCGTGCGAACACCCTTCGAGACTCAGGTCTGCCCGTCATCATCGTCACGACCCGAGGGAACAAGAGTCACAAGATTCGCAAATTCGCTCTGATGCGCGTCGAGCACGATGGCGAATACGCGTTGGTTGCTTCCCAGGGGGGAGCCCCGACGAACCCCTCGTGGTACTTCAACTTGATCGATGACCCTTCGGCACTCGCCATCCAAAATGGCGCGACACCGTTCGATTTCACGGCCCGTGTGGTCGAAGGCGACGAACGCGCTCTGTGGTGGGAGAGGGCCGTCGCCGCCTACCCTCCGTACGCCGAGTATCAAACGAAAACGAGTCGAACGATTCCGGTTTTCGTCGCTACGCGGACCTCTTCTTAACGGGGACGTCATCGTTTCGACGGTCGTTGCTCGGACTGCGACGACGTCCGTGGCGTCTGCAGATCATCGTTTCGATGAGTTGCAACTATTCAACGAAAGGCTTTAGTTATGAAGACTGGCGCACTGCCCGCGGCCGCCGCGGGCTCTTGGGAACTCGGCGACTTTACGGTGAACCGCATCGGGTTTGGTGCGATGCGCCTCACGAGCAACCCACCATTTGCCGGGGCGCCTCGAACGATCGCGACCAGTCGATCGCCGTGCTTCGCCGCGCCGTCGAGCTTGGCGTCAATCACGTCGACACCGCCGCCTTGTACTTCACTCCGTTGCGATTGGCCAACGAACTGATCGATCGAGCGCTCGCCCCGTACCCGGAGGATCTGGTCATTACCACCAAGGTCGGGCCGGGTCGTGATCCCTGGGGCCAGTAGATGCCCCGAGCCACACCTGAGCAGTCGCGCGGCCAAGTCGAAGAGAACATACGCCAACTCGGACTCGAACACCTCGACGTCGTCAATCTTCGTGTTCAGGACTCCGGCTCCATCGCCGAGCATTTCGGTGCGCTGTCCGAACTTCGCCAGGCCGGGCTCATTCGCCAGCTAGGGATTTCGGAAATCACGCTTGAGCAACTCGACGAAGCGCAGAGTATTGCACCGGTCGTTTGTGTCCAGAACCGCTACGGCGTCGATCAGCGCGGCGAAAATGACGAGATTCTACGAATCTGTGGTGAGCGGGGCGTCGCGTTCGTACCCTTCTTCGCGATCTCCGGATCTAGTCAGGCTTCTAGCGCGAGTGCTGTCGAGCGCGACGAGTTGGTCGCCCTCGCGCGAGCTCGCGGCGTAACGCCGGCACAGGTCCGATTGGCGTGGACCTTGCAACGAGGTCCACACGGGCTGGCCATTCCAGGGACGGGCAATCCCGAACATCTCGCCGAAAATGTGGCTGCTGGCGCGATGCGGTTCTTCGGAGAAGAATTCGCAGTGCTCAACGCTATTGATGAAAGTGCGAACTAAGAAACGCTCGAGGTTCAGGACTTGGGTCGCACCTACGACGACGGTTCATCGCTCATTCTCTGAATGAAACAAGCCCGCACGTAAAGTGCGGGCTTGTTCGTTCTCGTGGAGATGCAGGGGCTCGAACCCTGGTCCTGCAGCTTCTTGGTGAACATTCTCCGAGCGCAGCTAACAGGAGGTTGTCGGGAGCGTCACTGTTGTCAGCGCCGGTGGCGTTCCTTAGTTAGCTGAATTGTCCCGACGAGATCACTAACGAATCCTGTTGGTAAGCCCTACTTTATGACGCCCGTTTACTAAACCGCAGGGCTGGGTCTAGACGGACGTTGCTACCTAAGCAGCAAGCGCAAGCTGAGGCTTGGCGTTTGTTATTTGTTCCGGCTCTTTAACGTGGCTCCGGAGACCACGGCTCGCTTCTTTCACCTCGACGTCTGTAGTCGAAACCAATCATCCCCTCGTCACACCGCAACCGAATTGGCTGCTTGACAAGTATACCGCCCGTACCGGTCGCGCTGCCCGGCCTTCCGGCGGCCATAAAAAGGTTGTCAACCGAACTTCTCTACGTGACGAGCGGCTCTCGCCATATCTCGCTCGGCGTCACGTTTGGCGAGGGCTTGACGGCGATCTTGTTGTTTGCGGCCTCTTGCCAGCGCGATCTCCACTTTGGCTCGTCCGTCTTTGAAATAGAGCTTCAGGGGAACGATCGTGAGCGACTGAGTATTCACTTCGTGTTCCCATTTGGTGATCTCTTTACGATGGACCAGGAGTTTGCGCTTGCGGTCAGGGTCGTGACTGCCAAAGCCCACGGCGAAACGCCAGGGCGGAATGTGCATCTGAAAGATCCAGAGCTCGTCGTTGTCCACGCGGGCGTAACTCTCGGCGATCTGGGCGGTTCCCTCGCGCAGCGACTTGACCTCGGATCCAGTGAGGACCAGGCCACATTCGAGGGTGTCGATGATCTCGAAGTCGTGACGGGCGCGACGGTTGGTGGCAACGACTCGGTCGCTACCCGCCTCGTCGCGCTTTTTGGCGCGTCGTTCTCGTATCTGCTTGGCTCGGGCCACGTAGCCAGCGTAGTGAAGAGAGGAGGTGAATCGATAGCGGTTCACTAGGGTAACCACGTGCTCACACTTAGTTCCACTCAACGAGACGCCATTCTCGCGACGTGCATTCGTGCGCTGCCGAACGAGGGATGCGGGCTGCTTTTGGGTACGAGCGACGGTGTCGTGCGTGAGATAGCCGCGAGTAGGAACGTGGCCGATTCCGCCAAGGTCTACGAGATCGATCCTCGCGTTTTGCTGCGTGCCTATCGCCGAGCCGACGAAGAGGACTTGGAAGTCCTTGGCGTGTTTCATTCTCACACGCACAGCGAGGCCTACCCGAGCCCGACTGACGTTCGCCAAGCGCCCGATCCTTCGTGGCACTACGTCATTGTCTCCTTGCGCGGCACGCCGGCCGATCTGTGCAGTTATCGGGTCGTTGACGAGGTCGTTTCCGCGGAACCCCTGGTGTTTGTCGACTGAGACCGAGAGGGTCAATTTTTGGGCACGACGTCGCAGAAAGCCGATAATGTTGACTTAGCAGGTCATGAATTGACCCGGTGAGTCGAAAGAGGCGTTATGGCGGCTGTACTACGAATCCCCACCGTGCTTCGTCCCGCGATGGGGGGCGAAAGCGTCATCGCCGTCGAAGGCTCGACCGTTGGCGAAGTTCTTCTCAAGCTCACCAAGACCTATCCCGCCATCAAGGGTCAACTGCTGAACGACGACGGCACGCTGCACCGATTCCTTAACGTCTACGTGAACGACGACGACGTTCGCTACCTCGGCGGCGTCGAGGCGTCCATCACCAATGACGACGAGATCACTCTTCTGCCCGCGGTCGCGGGCGGCGTTTGGTAGTGGCGCGATACAACTCAGTACTTGATCTCATTGGCAACACGCCAGTGGTTGACGTGAGCGCGCTTTCGCCAAAACCTAACGTCACCATTTTGGCCAAACTCGAGGGTCGCAATCCGGCTGGATCGGTGAAGGACCGCGTCGCGTTGTCGATGGTCGAAGCGGCCGAGAGGGACGGGCGTCTCGTTCCCGGCGAAGCCAATCAAACGCTCATCGAACCCTCTTCGGGCAACACCGGCATTGCCCTCGCGATGGTCTGTCGTCTGCGCGGCTATCACCTGAAGGTGGTCCTGCCGACGAACGTCTCGCCCGAGCGACGCCAACTCCTTCTCGCCTTTGGCGCGGAGATCATTGACTCACCGGGCGGCGAGGGTTCGAACGGCGCGGTGCGTCTCGCGCAGTCACTCAGCGCCGAGAACCCCGAGTGGGTCTTCCTCTATCAGTACGCCAACCCGGCGAATCCCCTCGTGCACTATTCGACGACGGGTCCCGAGATCTTGGCGGACGTGCCCGAGATCACGCACTTCGTAGCGGGACTCGGCACCTCGGGCACGTTGATGGGCGTCGGTCGCTACCTCAAGGAACATCGACCCGACGTGCAGATCTGGGCCGTGGAGCCACCGAGTGGCGAAATGGTCGACGGGCTGCGCAACCTCGACGACGGGTACGTCCCACCCATCTTTAGCGACAACGACGGCGAGAAGCTGCTCGACCGAAGAGTCATTGTTCGTCCCCGGGAGTCCATTGAGTGGACGCGCCGCTTGACCGACGTCGGCCTCTTCGCGGGTCTCTCTTCGGGCGCCGTGATGGCCGGTGCGCTCAAATGCGCCGGGACCATCGAGGATGGCACCACGGCGACGATCGTCACGATGATCGCCGACGACGGATGGAAGTACCTATCCACCGGCGCGTGGAGTGACGACATCGACGACGTCGTCGAGCGCGCCCAAGCGACCATCTACTTCTAAGCGACCGACAAAGTCGGAATCTCTACTACCGTTATCTCGCACTCCCCGTGTGATCTAAGGAGAGATATGTCTGTACTTCGCGCCGACGGCCGCGCGTTCGACGAGGCCCGTCCTTTGTCGTTCGAACGGGACTTCACCGAGATGGCCGCGGGGTCGGTGCTGGTCAGTTTCGGTCGCACCCGAGTGCTCTGCACCGCGTCAATCGATAACGACGTGCCGCGGTGGTTAAGGGGTAAGGGTCGCGGTTGGGTGAGCGCCGAGTACTCCATGCTGCCGGGCTCGACGCCCGAACGCGCGAACCGCGAAGCGGCGAAGGGTAAGCAGTCGGGACGAACCCAAGAGATCCAACGTCTGATCGGTCGCTCTCTTCGTAGCGTGACTCGTCTCGAACTACTGCCTGACGTTCAGATCCTCGTCGACTGCGACGTCTTGCAGGCCGACGGCGGCACCAGAACGGCCGCGATCTGCGGCGGGTACGTCGCGCTCCACGACGCCATCTCGCGCCTGGTGGCGAATGGCGTGATCACGGAGCACGCGCTCAACGACTCCGTCGCGGCGGTGTCGGTGGGCATCGTCAGCGGCGTCGCCATGCTCGATCTGCCCTACGAAGAAGACGTGCGAGCCGACACGGACATGAACGTCGTGATGACCGGCTCGGGTCGCTTCGTGGAAGTACAGGGAACGGCCGAGCACGAGGCCTTCGATCGCGACGAACTGAACGAGCTCTTGGACCTGGCCGCGCTCGGTATTGGCCGGATCAAGGACGAGCAAGAAGCCCTTCTTAAAACGCCGCCCACGCCACGATCGAAGTGAGCACCTTTGTTTTAGCGACGGCGAACGCGCACAAGGCCGATGAGATGCGCCGCGCGCTCGAGAGCTTCGACGTCAAGCTACTTCCACGACCCCGGGAGGTGCCCGACGTCGACGAGTCGGAAACGACGCTCGAGGGTAACGCTCTCTTAAAGGCGCGCGCTCTCACCAACGCCACGCGAGAGGCCGCGATCGCCGACGACACGGGACTCTTCATCGATGCGATCGACGGACGCCCGGGTGTGCATAGCGCGCGTTACGCCGGAGAGAGTGCCTCGTACGAAGACAACGTGCAGTTGACTCTACGCGAACTCAAAGACGTCGACGACGTGGATCGCAGCGCGCGTTTTCGCACCGTCATCGCCGTGACGTACCCGACTGGCGAGGCGTGGTGGGTAGACGGCGTCCTCGAAGGGGCGATACTCAAAGCTCCGAAGGGGAAGGGGGGATTTGGTTACGACCCGATCTTCGCACCCTTGGCACACGGTGGAAAATCCTTGGCCGAGTTGACGCCCGACGAGAAGAACGCGATCTCGCACCGCGGAATCGCGCTGCGCGCCTTCGCTGAAAAACTCTCAAGTTCATAGGTCGTTCGCGAAGTGTTCACCCGTAGGGTGGGAGAGTGACGAACCGCGAGCTGGCCATGTTCCCCCTGGGGATGGTCGTCTTTCCGTACCAGACGGTGGGGCTGTGCGTCTTTGAACCGCGTTATCACCAACTGCTCGCTGACGTTGAAGTGGCGCGAGAGTTCGGTACCTGCTTGATCGAGCGAGGCTCAGAGGTCGGTGGAAAGGACGAGCGGACCTTCGTGGGAACGGTCGTCGAGATCCTTGGTTCGCACCGTCTAACCAACGGCCAGACCCTGATTGTCGTCGAGGGCATGGAGTGCTTCGAGGTCGGCGAGTGGCTCGTCGACGACCCCTACCCCCGCGCTCGAGTCGGCCAACGCTGCTGCGACGACGTCGCCATCGAGCCGTCGTTGCTGAAGTCAACGGAGTCGGCCGTGCGCGCGCTTCGCAACCTGCAGAGTGAGATATTCGCTGATCAGTGCCTACAACGCAACTGCGCCATGGACGAAGATCCGAAGATTCGAAGCTGGCAACTCTGTGCCTTGACGCCCATGTCGATTCTCGATCAGTTCAAGGTGCTGAGCTTGAGTAATCCCAACGACCGGCTGCGTCTCGTGGCGGAGATCTGCTGTGAACGCTACGGCGACTACCAGCGAATGCTCGCGGTGGACGAGCTTCGAGCGCCGCTTATTTAGCGAAGTTCGAGCAGGTCGACCACGAAGATCAACGTCTCGTTGGGCGCGATCACGCCGCCCGCGCCGCGTTCGCCGTAGCCAAGGTGAGCCGGAATGACGAGACGGCGACGTCCGCCCACTCTCATACCAACGACCCCTTGATCCCAACCCTTAATCACGTGGCCGGCTCCGAGGGGAAAGTCGAACGGCTCGCCCCGATTCCACGAGGCGTCGAACTCTTCGCCGCTGGTGGCCCCGACGCCCACGTAGTGAACGACGGCGCTCTGGCCCGGCTTGGCCTCTTCGCCCTCGCCCACGAGGATCTCCTCAATGATGAGATCCGCCGGCGCGGGACCGAGGTGTGGATCTACCAATGGTTTTTCTGACATTGGCGACGACTCTAGTAGCGGCGAGTTCGTCCCGCGCCCACGACGCGAACGTTCTTCGCTTCGCGGCCCTTGGGGCCCTGCGCTTCTTCGAAGGTGATCTTCTGGCCTTGACTGAGTGACTTGAAGCCGTCGCCCACGATGCTCGAGAAGTGAATGAAGAGATCGTCGCCCTTGTCGTCGCTCGCGAAGCCAAAGCCCTTGGAGTCGTTAAAGAAACTCACGACGCCTTCCTTACCGCGGGGACGTCCGGCACTTTCGCCGCGCGCACTCTGCGTCGCACGACGTTCGAAGCTTCGCACGGGACGGGTCCCGACCTCGCTCGTGTGACGTTCACGGCGAGGGGCCGTGACGCGCTCTCTCGGTTCGCGACGTTCGAAGTTGCGAGGTCCGCGCTCACGATCGCGCGGCGACGACTCGACGCGGCGCTTAGGCGGGCGATCGTCGAGGCGCTCGGCCGCGACGGCGTCGTCAACGGCACCTAAGCGGATGGCGGGCGCGTTTTCACGGGGCTCGATGGAGGGACTGATGCCGAGGGCGCGCTGGAGGCGTTTCACTTGACCCATGACATCTTCGCCTACGAGGGAGATGACGGAACCGGTCGCGCCCGCTCGTCCGGTACGACCCGATCGGTGCAAGTAGTCGGTGGCTTGGGCCGGTGGGTCGTAGTGCACGACGACCGGTAGCAGTTCAATGTGAATTCCCCGTGCGGCGACGTCAGTCGCCACCAGCACTTGAATCTGTCCGTTCTTCACGCTGCGCAGCGCTCGTTCGCGCTGGGCCTGGGTGCGGTCACCGTGCAGGGCCACGGCCGAGATGCCGCGATCGCCGAGCTGGCGGGCGAGGCGGTCGGCGCCGTGCTTGGTGCGGGTGAAAATGAGGGCCCGTTCGTAGGTTTCGATGATGTCGGCCGTGATGTCCGGGCGACGGTCGCGGGGAACCTTCCAGAAGAAGTGATCGACGTCGTTCGGCGCTTCGTTGCCCACCACGTCGTGGATGGCGGCGTCGTGGGTGAACTCTCTCACCAGCGACGAGACGTCCGGTCCCATCGTGGCGGAGAACAACATGACGTGACGCTCGGGCGAGGTCGCGGCCACGATGCGGCGCACCGCGGGCAAGAAGCCCATGTCGGCCATGCGGTCCGCTTCGTCGACGACGACGGTCGTCACGTCACCGAGATCGAGCGCGCGTTGTTCGAGCATGTCTTCGAGTCGGCCGGGACACGCCACGACGACGTCGACGCCGAAGTTCAGAGCCTTGCGCGCGACGTTGTACGACGTGCCACCGTAGATGCAGATCACGCGACGACCGCGGTCGTCGCTGAGCTGGGCGATCTCTTTTTGAACCTGCGCCGCGAGTTCGCGCGTCGGCACGAGTACGAGTGCCACGGGCTTGCGGGGGCGAGCCTTGCTTAGGCGCGCCATTAACGGCAGGGCGAAGGCGAGTGTTTTCCCCGAGCCCGTGATGGCCTTACCCACCACGTCACGTCCTTCCAGAGCGTCAGGAATCGCCGCTTCTTGGATGGGGAAGGCCTCGGTGATGCCTCGAGCGTTTAATCGCTCGACGAGGCGTGGGGGGACGCCGAGGTCGGCAAAGGACATGGACATAGAACTCCTACGAGGTGAGATGAGCCCAACTCGCAGAATTACGTCGAATCGGTCTCTATCGCGAGATGCGATGAAACAGCGTTTTCCATGCTAGCAGACGCACCAATGTTCCATGTCGCACGTACTTTTGGTGCGGGCGGAGGGACTCGAACCCACACTCCGAAGAACTGGTTCCTAAAACCAGCGCGTCTGCCAATTCCGCCACGCCCGCGAGAGACTCTACCCTAGGCGTTGAAGGAAGTAGTTTCGAGTCTCGCGCGGTAGATTGGTCGCATGATTAACTCTTCAATAGATGACGGTTTTGGCGTAAACGATCTCAATCAGCGCCTTTTGCGCGAGCGCATCGTATTTTTGGGATCAGAGGTGGTCCAGACCACCGCGAATCGAATCTGCGCGGAATTGCTGCTCCTCGAAGCGGAAGACCGCGACAAGGACATCAGTCTCTACATCAACTCACCCGGTGGCTCGGTCTACGACGGACTGGCCATCTACGACACGATGCAGTACGTGAACTGTGACGTTCGCACCATCTGCATCGGGATGGCGGCGTCGATGGGTCAGTTCTTGCTGTGCGCCGGGGCGCCGGGTAAGCGGTTCTCGCTGCCGTACAGTCGCATCTTGATGCACCAGCCCGCGATCGGTGGGATGCAGGGCCAGGCGTCGGACATCGCGATTCAAGCCGAGCAGATCATCTACATGAAAAAGACGCTCGCGGAGCGCATTGCGTTTCACACCGGTCAACCGCTCGAGCGCATCGAAGCCGACTCGGATCGCGATCGTTGGTTCACCGCCCAAGAGGCGAAAGAGTACGGCTTCATTGACGCCGTCATTCAGCGTTCGGCCGTTCGTCAAGGAGTCTAGTGAGCGACGCCCCGTCGGCGGAACCTCGGCGCCGTTCGCTTGACGACACACCGGTTCGTGTCGTCAGCGCCCGTGTCACCCTTCCGGCTCGCTTAAAGAACCTCTGGTCTCGTCGTGAGCTGCTTCTAGGACTCATCTCGTCCGACATTCGCATTAAGTACAAGAACTCGGCGCTCGGGATCTTCTGGTCCATGTTGTCGCCGGCGTTCACCCTCGGGGTGTACTACATGGTCTTTTCGTTCTTCTTGAAAAATGGCATTCCCAACTTTGTGATCTACCTCTTCTGCGGTCTCGTGGTGTGGAATATGTTTCAGAACTCGATTAACTCAGCGACCGCCGTCATCGTCGATCGCGCGGCGTTGGTGAAGAAGGTTTCGTTCCCCCGCGAGATACTGGCGCTGTCGAACGTGGGCGCCGCGACCGTGTACTTCGTCGTCCAACTGGTCATTCTGATCATCTTCGTGGCCGCGCTGCGCCACGCGCCGGCGTGGCACTTCATGTTGATTCTGCCGATTTCGTTTCTCTCGCTGTTCCTCTTCACGTCCGCGTTAGCCGTCGTGATGTCCGCGGTCAACGTCTACCTTCGCGACACGAGACACCTGATGGAAGTGCTTTTACAGTTATGGTTCTGGTTGACGCCGGTGGTCTACTCGTACGAAAACTCCATCGCGCCGCACCTGCATCGACACGGGCTCTCTCTCCTCTACTTCTTGAACCCCGTGACCTTGATCGTGGTGACCTTTCAACGCGTCTTTTACGTCAGCACCGTCGTCCATTCGACCGTGGCCGCGGGGGTCATCATGAATATTCTTCCCACGTGGTCCTTTTCGAAGTTCCTGTACCTAAATCTGTTCCTCTTCGCCTTGTCCATGGTGTTCTTCCTCGTGGCCGAGGCGATCTTTGGTCGCCTCGAAGGAAACTTTGAGTCGGAGCTGTAATGACCACCGTCATCGACGTCCAGGGCGTCTCGAAGAACTTTAAGATTCATCACGAACGCAACCAGTCGCTCAAAGAGCGTCTGCTCCACCCGCGTGCGGGGACCACCGAAGTGTTCCATGCCCTCAAGGGAGTCAACTTCTTGGTGAGTCAGGGCGAGACGGTGGGCATCATTGGGCACAACGGCTCGGGCAAGTCAACCCTGTTGAAGTGCATCTGCGGCGTCTTGAAGCCAACGACGGGTGAGATTCGTCTTCGGGGCAGTCTCGCGGCGCTACTCGAACTCGGGGCCGGTTTTCAGACCGAGCTCTCGGGCCGGGACAACGTCTACCTCTACGGCGCGATGTTGGGATTTTCCAAGAAGATGGTCGACGGGATCTTCGACGACGTCGTCGCCTTTAGCGAGATTGAACAGTTCATCGACACCCAGGTGAAGTTCTATTCGAGCGGGATGTACGTTCGCTTGGCCTTCGCCGTCGCGGTGAACGTGGATCCGGACATTCTGGTGGTTGACGAGGTCCTGGCCGTGGGCGACGAACGATTTCAAGCCAAGTGCGTGGAACGCATTCGACAATTTAAAGAGGAAGGTCGTACGATCTTGTTCGTCACCCATAACGCGGACCAAGTTCGTGCGCTGTGTGATCGCGCCATTGTGCTCAACACCGGTGACATGATCGCGGACGGTCCCACGCAAGAGTCGCTACGAATCTTCCGTGAACACCTGCTCGAAGACGCGGTCGAACACGACAGTGCGCGACTCTCCGAGACCATCAAAATCGACACTGTCACCTCACCGACCGGGTCTTTTGAGGTGCGCAGTGGCTCGGCGCTGCACCTCGACGTGAACGTCCACGCGACGTCCGCCTACAGCGGGAACTTCGTCATGGAGATCTTTACGAGAGGCGGTCTTCTCGTCAGTCGCAGTGACGCGCAGGGATCACCGGTTAACTTGACGCCGGGCCACAACGTCATTGGCATCGACTTGGCGCAGCTGCCTCTTCTGGACGGACTGTACGACCTCAACGTGGGAATTGTCGATCATCACGGTCACACGGTGATCGCGTGGAGCGAACAGGCCGCGACCATTCAAGTCACGTACGACGGTCGAGAGGCCGGCATCGTCGAGCTCGGCGCCACTATTCGCCAGCAGTAGCCGTCGGACCAGACTCGCCGCGCGGTAGACGGGCAAAGTGTCGAAGCGACCCGACGGGACCGAGTCGGCCCGCGTCGAAGGCGTAGGTCGCCGCGCGCAGTAGTCGCCGGTCACCGCGAGAGTTGCCGTAGGCGTAGACGATCGGTTCAACGCCGGGATGACGTGCTTCCGTCCACTCGGTGAAGCGACGTAACTTCTCCGTGCCGCGACAGTTCTTGCCGAGGTAGCTCCCGGTGAGTTGGCCGCGCGCGTCGACCGCGAGACGCGTACCGAGGTCTCCCGCGACGCCGAAGATCTCCGCGACGACGTCGAGGTAGAGCTGCGGTGACGCCGAAACGATGACGACGTCGTGACCTTGTTGAAGATGCCAGTTCATTCGCTCAATCACGCGCGGGCGTCCGTGCTCCTCGAAGTAGCGAATCGCGAAGGTTCGCGACAGTGTCGTTACCTCTTCGGCGTCGCGACCAGTTAGAAGTCGGCGAAAAAGTCGCTCCTTGGCGTCATCGGCCCAGGAGCCGCTTCGAAGGGCCCCGACGAAGAGGGGACGGGCGAGCCCTATCGCCGCGAAGTACGTCGCGCGTCGCCCGCTGAGACAGCGCAACCATTTAAAGACGCTGCCGCCTTTGCTCAGGGTGCCGTCGAGGTCAAACGCCGCCACGATCGGCGAAGGGGGAGTCGTCACCCCCCTAGTTTCACAGGCGTACCAACGAGGGTCGTCGAATAATCTATAACTCCCATGGTAATTTGCGAGAATTAAAAATCGACCGCTAAGGTGTCGTGGTGCCGCCGAGTGGCTGGCACCACGCACACAAGGAGCAATCATGGCAATTCGTTTGGGCGACGAGGCCCCCGACTTTTCCGCGGACACCACTGAAGGACCCGTAAATTTTCACGAGTACCTTGGTAACGGTTGGGGAATTCTCTTTTCTCACCCCAAGGACTTCACGCCGGTGTGCACCACGGAACTCGGCGGTTTTGCGAAGCGCAAGGCCGAATTTGATAAGCGCAACACCAAGCTCATCGCCGTGTCGGTGGACAGCGTGGAGTCACACAATCGCTGGAAGAGCGACATCGACGAAACGCAGGGTACCGCGTTGAACTTTCCCATCATCGGCGACGAAGACCACAAGGTGGCCGACCTCTACGACATGATTCACCCCAACGCCAACGACACCCTTACCGTGCGCAGCCTCTTCATTGTCGCGCCGGACAAGAAGGTGAAGTTGACCTTGACCTACCCCGCGTCAACGGGACGCAACGTCGACGAGATCATTCGCGTGTTGGACTCGCTGCAGCTCTCGGCCAAGTTCCCCGTGTCGACGCCCGTTGACTGGAAGGACGGCGAGGACGTCATCATCTCGCCGGCCGTCAGTGACGCCGACGCGAAGGAGAAGTTTCCCAAGGGCTTTCGGAAAGTCAAGGACTACCTGCGCTACACCCCACAGCCCAACAAGTAAGCAGTCGATCTCTCAAGGCGGCCACCCTCGAGGTGGCCACTTTGCGGTTTTCGAGGGGACGTGGCCTCGCGGCCCATGCACGAACCGACTAGCGCCGGGTAGCCGGGCCGGTTCTCTCGAACAGTGAATCGCGAAGCTCGCGTTTCAAGACTTTCCCCTGGGGGTTTCGCGGTAACTCCTTAGAGCGGAACACGATGGTCGTCGGTACTTCGAACTTGGCTAGGCGTGCCGCCACGTGACGAGAGATCTCCTCCGCCTCGATGACCCGGCCCGGTCGAAGCACGACGACCGCGACGACCTCTTCACCGAGCGTGGGGTGCGCCACGCCCACCACCGCGCAGTCGGCGACGTCGGGGTGCTCGAAGATGGCGCCTTCGACGATGACCGAGTAGACGTTCTCGCCACCGCGAATGATCATGTCCTTCGCCCGGTCGACGATGAACACGAATCCCTCGCCATCGATTCTGGCGATGTCCCCGGTGTGCAGCCAACCCTTGGTGAAGGCTTCGGCGGTGGCTTCAGAATTGTTCCAGTAGCCGCGAACGACGTTGGGTCCCTTGATCCAGAGTTCGCCCACGACGTCGGGACCCCGGGGCAGTTCGTCGCTCGGCTCGTCGCCCTCGAAACCTTCGGGCACGATGGCCACCTCATTGACGGGGTACGCGGGTCCGCAGCTGTTGGGTTTCGCGACGTAGTCGGGACCCGAGTTTCCGCACACGCCCGCGGACGTTTCGGTGAGCCCGTAACCGTTACCGGGCTGTCCGCCCGGAAAGGCGCTTCGCAGTCGCTTGACGAGATCGGGCGGGGCGGGCGCGCCACCGTAGGAGATGTTCTTCACACTCGACGTGTCGAACGTAGAAAAGTCCGGGTCATCGATAATCTGCATGGCGATGGTGGGCACGCCGCCAATGCCGGTGATTCGTTCGGTCTCGATGACTTTCAGTGCGCGCTTCGCGTCGAAGTGGTGCATCATTACGATCTTGTTACCCGCGGCGGTGGCGGGAATCATGAACGCGTGACATCCCGTCGCGTGAAAGAACGGAATATTTAACAGACCCGAACTCTGAACGTCCGGCGCCGGTGCGTCGTCGCCGGCACCAAAACGCAGCGCGGATCGCCGTGCGGCGAAGAAGAGATTCATGAGGTTGGTGAGGACGTTGCGATGCGAGCCCACGGCACCCTTGGGGTGGCCGGTGGTGCCCGAGGTGTAGAGAATCGTGGCGTCGTCGTCGGGTTCGAGTACGACTTTGGGCGGTGTCGCCAACGGGTCGACCTCGCCAAGGAAGTCACCAAAACGAACGACGCGCACGCGGCCACGAAGTTCTCCGAGTTGGGCCGGGCGATTGGCGTCGTCACTCCACACCACGATGGTCGAGAGATTCGCCAGTTCAGCGAGTCGCGGGCGGACGCGCTCGAGTCGTTCCTCGTCAACGAAGAGCACGGTCGTCCCGGAATCACTGAGTCCGTAGATGAGTTCGTCGGTCGACCACCAGGCGTTGAGCGGCACCACCACCGCGCCGGTGACCACTGAGCCCCAAAAGGCCATGACCCACTCGGGAAGATTTCGCGACGCGATCGCGATCCGGTCGCCCTTGTGAACACCGAGCTCAACGAGGCGCGTGGCGAGGGTCGCGGCAACCCGGTAGTGCTCTTCAAAGGTGTGGCGCCGGTCTTCGTAGACCAGAAAATCACGCGCGGCGTGGTTGAGCGAGAGGTCGAGAATCTGGCGCAGATTGGCGGGCGCGTTCTTCCACACCGTCAGCTCCAGCCCGTTCACCATCGCGCGCTCGGTCTCGAACATCTGGCCGGGCGCGGTGAGTTGAGCGGTCGCCTCGTCGAGCGAGAGTCGTGCTTCACTCATGGCCGGCGAGATTACTTGGCTTCGCTGAGGGGTTGAAAGAGCGTCGAGCGGTAGTGCGCGAGCTCGCTGATGGACTCGCGAATATCGTCGAGCGCGCGATGCGACGACTCCTTCTCGGGCAAGGTCGACAGCACGTCGGGGTTCCATCGACGGGCCAGTTCCTTGATCGTCGACACGTCCACGTTGCGATAGTGCAAGAACGACTCGAGCGCGGGCATGTACTCCTGGAGAAATCGCCGATCGGTACCGATGGAGTTGCCGCACAGCGGAACCGATCTCGGCTCCGCGATGTGCTCTTTTAGGAATTCGAGGGTTTTGGTTTCGGCCTCTTCGGGTGTGGTGGTGGAAGCGATGATCTCTGGCAAGAGGCCGGACTTGGTGTGCATCTCGGTGACGAACGGACCCATTTCGGCTAACTGTTCGGGAGTGGCGTGCACCACCAGATCGGGACCTTCGGCGAGCACGTTGAGGTTGTCGTCGGTGATGATTGTGGCGATTTCAACGATGACGTGACGAAGGGGCTCGAGTCCCGTCATCTCAAGATCCATCCACACCAGCACAGTGCGACACTACTTAAAGTCGCTGCTAGCCGTGTGTAGCCTTCCCGCTATGGAAATCTTCGCCAAGGTGCTTCATCCCGACGCCGTACTGCCTCGCTACGCCAACGAAGGCGACGCGGGCTGTGATCTCGTGGCCGTGGAGTCGTGCACGCTTCGAGCCGGCGGGGGACGGGCGTTGGTCGCGACGGGTCTCGCGGTCGCGATTCCCGAAGGTCACGGAGGCTTCGTCCTTCCGCGTAGTGGACTCGCCTCAAAGCACGGGGTGACGTGCGCCAACGCGCCCGGCCTCATCGACCCGGGATATCGAGGTGAGTTGAAAGTCGCCCTGGTAAACCTCGATCCCGAACGCGACTACCACGTCGAAAAGGGCGATCGAATCGCTCAACTGGTCGTCGTTCCTCTGACAACGTCGAACTTTCGCCTGGTCGAAGAGTTACCGAGCGCCACGCGAGGCGTCGGCGGCTTCGGAAGTAGCGGGCGATGACCAAGTTCCTTGATCCCCTCGACAGTGCCTTCATCTTGCTCGAAACCCCGGGCACGTCGATGAACATTGGTGCCGTCATCGAACTCGAAGTTGGCGAGGTCACTGATCCGAGAGAACGATTTGAACTCATCGAGCGCAGCATCGCCACGAGAGTTCACGAGATCCCGGTACTGACCCAACGCGTCGTGCGCGCCCCTTTTGACATGACGTGGCCAATCTTGGTCGAGGACGAGAAGTTCGACATCAGCCGGCACGTCGTTCGCGCCGCGCTGCCCACGCCGGGCTCGCCGGCTCAGTTTGACGCGTTCGTGTCGGAGTTTCTCTCGCGGCCGCTGTCGCCTCAGCGGCCACTGTGGCAGCTGCTCGTGATCGAAGGACTCGAAGACGGTCACGTCGCGATGGTAATGAAGGTGCATCACGCGCTCGCTGACGGCGTGTCGTTCGCCGAGACGTTCGCGAACCTTTTCGACATATCGCCCGACGTTCGAGTTCCCGAGCCTCGGTGGGAGGCGGAGGAAGAAGAGCCCACGGTAACGACGTCCCTCGGACTGCTTCGACAAGCGTTCGGGAGAGTTCGTCGCCGTCCGCGACTTCTCGTGGAGAACGTCGCGACGTGGGGGAGTCGATTCTACGAGATCGTGCGGGCGGTTGTCACCGTCATCTCGGTACACGGCCGAAGAAACGCCACGCCCGATCAGCCGTCAATCTTTGAGGCGAGACGAACGTCACTCACCGGCGCGTCGGACATTGAAAAGTCATTTCACCGAACCCGCGTTCCCTTAGCGGACGTGAAGCGCGCCGCCAAAGCTCAAGGAGTTTCGGTTACCGACTTCGTCATGGCCACGACGAGCGGCGCACTCAAACGACTGCTCGACGATCGTGGTGACGTTCTAAAGAAAGATCTGATTGCGTTCGTGCCCATCAACGTGCGAGGAGAGGGCGACACCGCCAACCTCGGTAACCAGATCTCGGGAACGCTCGTCGCGTTACACATCGACGTCGCGGACCCCTTGGAGCGACTTCGTGCGATCTCGAGTGACTCGGTCAAAATCCTCGGTGTGCAACGATTACATCGCGCCAAGATTTTTCAAGACGTGCCTCGAGTACTCGGACCAACGTTGCTGTCCTTTGGTGGCAAGGTGCTGTCCGCGTTCGGGCTGTTCGATCACTTGCCAATGGCGAACCTCTTGATTTCTTCGGTCGCCGGACCACCGATTCCACTGTGGCTCAGTGGCTATCGCGTTACCTCGGCCGCTCCGTTCGGCCCGCTCCTTGGCTCGTTCTCACTGAATATCACGGTGCTCGGCTTCGAAGAGAACCTGGAGTTTGGACTACTTGGTTGCGCTGATCGGATGAGTGATCTTTCCGTGCTGCGCGACTACCTGTTTGAAGAAGCGAAGGCCTTAATATCCGCGTCATCGTAGTAAAGGGCGATTGGTTTAACGACGTGCGTCGGCTACAATCGAAGCACCACGCGGACGTAGCTCAGTTGGTAGAGCGCGACCTTGCCAAGGTCGAGGTCGCCGGTTCGAGCCCGGTCGTCCGCTCCAAGAACTCTGGAACGATTCAGCGAAAATCGTGCACCGCCGACACGCACCACGAACGACCCTCGCGACGTGCGCTCGCTGGGTCCGTTCGCTGGCCGCGCGAGGGTCTGGCCCGAGTCCGCCGACAGTCACGTCGTACAGTGATTGGTATGCTGGCCAGCGGGATCTCTCTATTTGGCCGCCACGGGGAAGCGCCATTGACAACTCCCGGTGAGCGTCGATCGGAAAACGGTCGCGTTGTCGACCCCGAAGCTCGCGGGACCGTCGCGCCCGCGGCGTTGAGTCATGGCCACGAACGAGTCACGCGGTCGGCGTGAGTACCAGCGCGCGCGTTGGCGAGTGGCGCGATCAACTCGCCGCCCACCCCTACGAGGTCAACGCCGGCGATTTCGTCCGATTCCACGTCGACGCCAACGACGACGTCGTTTCGGGCATCGTGCGAGCCGTGAGCACGGGTGGTGCTGAAGGATGTCGGGAATTTCGCCACGGTCTCGGTGAAGCCACGGCTGAAACGTTGCGCCTCTTTGCCATGCGGCGCACGCTCCAAGGTCGACGACAGGCCTCGTTGGGCCTCGTCAGCGAGGCGATGGACGGATTTGCCCTGCTACCACGACTCAACGACGTGCCGTGGGATTCCTGGCTCAAGGCGGCACTGTTCGTCGCTCGTTCCCTCGGGCGTGACCTCGCTATGACGCGTCAACGTTTCGCTGAAGTGGCCGACGCCACTGCGGCGGCTCGCTGCGACGTCGCCGTGGAGTCCATGGTTCGCGTCGATACTCTGGCGCAGTGTCACCTCCTCGAGGTCACGACGAACTATGGTACCGGCTTTGTCGAGATTCTCGTCTTTCGCAACACGCCCACGATTGGCCTCTTTGGAGCTCCTTCGAGCTTGGGGGTGAATGAGATCGAGTATCACCCGATGACTAATCTGGCCCAACTCGCGGCCGCCCTGGCCGACGCCCTGGACGCTTCACTCAACGTGGTCACCGGTCCCATCGGCCAAGACCAGTTAGCCGCGACGTCGTTCTCTCTCATCGTCCCCGGTTCCTACCTGCCCACCACGGGCTGCCTGAGTTTTATCGCCGACGCACTGGGCGAGGGTGGGTCCTTTAGCGTGTTCGTGGCGGAACTGCCCGACGACGCCGACGTCGAAGAGCTGGCGATCGCCGCGAACGACGAGCACGGGCAGGCCGCAATCTACGACGCACACCGTGTCATTTTGTTCTGCGCCCAGCCCAGCTTTGACGATAACGTCGACGTGGACGTCGACTTTCTCGACTTCGCGGGCCTCGCGCGCACCGCGCTCACCGACCCCGCGACTACTTCCTGGAAACCGCGCTAGTACCGTGGACACTTGGACCACTTTCCAGGCTTGAATGGACGTAAGTCGTTGTAAGAATCGTGATTCGCGGAACAGTAGCTAGGTAGGCGATTCATAGCGTTGGAAGGGTGGAGAGTCATGGGCAAGACCACCGCCGCAGTAGTTTGTCTCCTCACCGTTGCCGGGAGTGTCGTCGGCCTTGGTTCGAGTGTGGGCGCGGTTTCCGTTAGGACCGGCGTCATCACGGGAACGGTCATGGAGTGCGGACCGGGGCCCATCGTGGCGTCGCCCGGTGAACCGTCACCCTCGCCTAAGCCAGTGTCCGTTGTCCTCATCCACAACAAGCACGCGTTCGAAAGTGAGCCGATCAAATTTCCTAAGACGTTGCCGTGGATCGGGTCCTTCTTCTTCAACGTTCCCGCCGGACGTTACGAGGTCGTTTCGACGTACCAGGGTCACGTTCGCTGGGTGAAAGTCCGGCCCGGCAGTCGCAACGTGGTGAGCTTCGGACTCTTTGCGTGCCCCGACTAGCCGTGTCGTGATGAGGTCTTCTAGGTAGCGACGAGTCGCGTCGACGCTTTACGGCAATCGATTCTGTTTTTTGGCGGCCTCGTGCGCCTTCACAATGGTTTCGAGAGAGACGGCTCGCTTGTTACCCGCGTGGGCCGGGTGGTGCTTGGGGCAGGCAATGTACGGCGTGCCGGGAACGGGGCGCCCGAGGTGGAGACAGCCCTTCACGTGACAGTTGTGGTGGCGCCACACGGCCGCGACGCCGACCACGAGGGTGGCTTCTCCGATGTCTGACCCGAAGCCGCTCCAAAAGGCGTAGTAGGTGCCGGTCTCGTTTATGGTGCCGGTGTGGACCTCGAACCAGTGGAAGTAGAAGTCGTGCCATAGTGCGATCAACACCGCGAGCACGACAATAATGACCAACCCGGTCGCGAGTTTTAACCATCTCGGCAACTCGTCGTAGGTGCCCATGACTCCCGCGTTGTCGGTTCCCGCCTCGGTCGCGGCGGGTTCGGCGGGCGTGTTGGAACTCGGTGCGTCTTGACTCACAACTGGTTCCTCATCTCTTCATCAAGCGCCGCCGCACGGTTAGCACGCCGTGTACGGATTCGTCGGTACGCCAAGATCGATTCGCGCATGAATTTACCATGCTCGAAGCGCGAATTACTTGATTTGAATGACTATCGAGACAAGGGAGTGATCGTCTGAGACCCATCTGTCGGTCGCGTCAAGCGAACCGAAGATCAAGCAACCCGTTCGCGCTCGTTCGCTGTTTCTACGAAACGATCACTTGTAGCGCCGTGGGCGCGGTGATCTCGGTGATGCCTAATGTTGGGGCCAGGAGGTGGTCGTGGTCCATTCAGCATTCCAACCTTTTCTTCGCGCGGCGCGTGCGAACCCCGAGCCGACCCCCTCGAGCGTGACGGCCGATGTACGTCGACAGGCCTTTCGAGATGAGGCGCTCGCCATGCAGGGTGAGATGGCTCCCATGACGTCGCTGGAGGACCGAGAACTGGTGCTGGAGAGTCGAACGCTCAAGGCTCGGCTGTACGTACCCGTCAATGAAGAAGCGCAGGCGTTAGTGGTTTACTTTCACGGCGGCGATTTCGTCATGGGCGACTTGGTCACCCACGAGTGGCTCTGTCGCCGTCTAGCTTTCGACACCAAGATGCGCTTTCTGGCCGTTGATTACCGCCTCGCCCCCGAGCACCCGTTTCCGGCCGGTCTCAACGACGCGCTGGACGCGATTCGCTACGTGGCGACGCACCGAAGTGAGTTCGGCGATGAAAGCGCCCAACTCATCGTCATGGGCGACTCCGCGGGCGCCAATCTCGCTACCGTCGCCGCGACGCTACTGAGAGATGAGAACCTCGGCATCGTGGCGCAGGTCCTGATCTATCCGACGCTGGGTCCCGAGCTCGTTACCGACTCCGCCCATCGCTACGGCTCCGGCTACCTCCTCGATGTCGAGAGCCTGCGCTACGACTACGGGCAGTACCTCGGCGAGTTCGGTGATCACACCGATCCCCGGGTGACGCCCCTGCTCTCGACCGATCTCTTTCGAGCGGCGCCGGCGATCGTGGTCGTCGCCGAGTGTGATCCCTTGCGCGACGAAGGAGTGGCCTACGCGGGTCTGCTTAGACACTTTGGCGTCGCGGTGGAACTCCTCGAAGCGAAGGGTATGGTGCACGGTTTTTTGGAGATGGGCGGCGTCATTCCCGAAGCGTTGGCTATTGTCGACGACGTAGCTACCCACCTTCATCGTCTGGTTGAAGTCGCTTCGTGAACGTCCTCTTTATCACGCTCGACCAGTTTCGCGGTGACTCGTACGGCGCCGCGGGTCATCCACTCGTCGTAACCCCGACACTGGACCGCGTCGCCGCCGAAGGCGTGCGCCTCGAGCGGCACTACTCCCAGGCGGCACCGTGCGCACCGGGACGAGCCGCGATCTACACCGGGATGTATCAGATGAACAACCGAGTGGTCGCTAACGGCACGCCGCTCGCGCGGGGCTTTGACAATCTGGCGTTCGTCGCGCGACGCGCCGGCTACGACCCGACGCTCTTTGGCTACACCGACCAGGGCCTCGATCCCTACAGTGCCAATGGTCCCGACGATTCGCGTCTGAACTTCTACGACGGTGTCTTGCCGGGATTTTCGGTCGGTCTCTACCTACCGGAGAGTCAGGCCGGTTGGGTGCAGTACCTGCGCGCCAAGGGCTACGACGTTCAAGGTGGCTGGGCCGATCTGGTTCGAGGCGAGCCCGAGCGCCCGGCGGAAGACTCGCTCAGTGGATTTCTTACGACGCGCTTTCTCGAGTGGCTCGATTATCAAGAAAGCGGCTGGTTCGCTCATCTCAGTTTCTTGCGTCCGCACCCGCCCTACGCCGCGGCCGGAGAGTTCTCGCGAATGTACGACCCCGCCGACGTCGAGACGCCGATCGCGCCGGTGAAAAAAGAACAACGTCATCCCTTGCACGAGGCCGCCCTGAAGTGGAAGACCGTGGCCGCACCGCGTGACCTCGACGCCATGAGATTTCTCCGGGCGCAGTACTACGGAATGATCTCTGAAGTCGACGCGCAACTGGGCCGGGTCGTGAAAACCCTCGAAGAGCGCGGTGAGTGGCACGACACCCTCGTCGTGGTGACCTCGGACCACGGTGATCAGCTCGGTGATCACGGACTCATCGAGAAGCTCGGTTTCTTTCCACAGAGTTACCACGTCATTGGACTGTGGCGTGACCCGCGCGCAACGGGCGGCGCGTCAATTTCGCGCTTCACGGAAAACGTGGATCTGTTGCCGACCCTGGCCGACGCCTTAGGCGTGGAGGTGCCCGTCCAGTGCGACGGAAGAACGCTGACGCCACTTTTTCATGACGCGGGATCGCCCTGGCGAGACGCGGCGCACTACGAGTGGGACAGCCGTTTCATGTTGCTGGACACGACTGCGTCACCACCGCCCACGAGCCAAACGCTCGCGCGACGCAACCTCGCGGTTTCGGTGAGCGACGATCTCGCGTACGTCCAATTTGGCGATGGATCGTATCGGTGTTTTGATCTCGCCGACGATCCCACGTGGCGCACGGAGTGCCGTGACGTTGAGCGAGTGTTGCGCGCCGCGCAACGACAACTCGTCTGGCGCCAGGAACACCTTCGCCACGACCTCACGGACATGTTGCTCTCGCCCGAACGCCTCGGCCACTGGCCGAGTGAACTCCACCTCGATCCCTTAGCGGAGTCCGTCTCGTAGGGTGGTCAGCAGGTGACGGAACGTCTCGTCGCGATTCGTGGCGAAGTTAATGTCGAGAAGTTCGAGCGCCACGTAGCCGTGACACGCTGACCAGATGATTTGGGCGGCGTCACCCGCGCGCGAGTTCGAAAAGAGTCCGTCTTGTTGACAGCGCTCAACACCGACGACCAGGGTCTCGTAACACTGCGCGGCGACTCGCTCGGCCTCGATCGAGGGTTGAAAGTTGCGAAATCGATGCATGAACATCACCGTGTAGACACCGCGGTTCTCTAGGGCGAAGTTTCGATAGGCGAGTCCCGCGTTGAAGAGATCCTCTTCGGGGGAGCTCGTGTGAAAGGTAACGGCGTCACGCAACCCTTCAAAACCTTCGATCCACAGTCCTTCGAGAACGCCATTCACGCCCTCGAAGTGGTTGTAAATGGCCATCGGGGCGACGTGGGCCCGACGGGCGATGGCGCGAACGGTAAATCCGTCGGGCCCCTCGTCGTCGAGGATCGCTAGGGCGGCGAGCAGGACCTCGGGGCCGATCTCCGTCGAGGGCGTACGAGCCGTTCGTCTGATCACTTGACCAGTATAGAACACTGTTCTATACTTATGGAACATCGTTCTGTTGGAGCCGACATGCCCGCATCCGTTCACGATCGACGCTGGTGGATTCTTGGCGTGTTGTGCGTGGTCGTGTTGATCGTCGTGATCGACAACACCATCGTCAACGTCGCTCTGCCCGTATTGTCACGCGAGTTACACGCGTCGAACTCATCGTTGCAGTGGATCGTTGACGGGTACTCCCTTCCCTTCGCCGGACTGCTGGTGGCCGGGGGAGGACTCTCCGACCGCTTCGGTAGAAAGCGCGTCATGCAGATCGCGCTCGGTGCTTTCGGCGCGTTCTCTCTCCTCGCGGCGTTTTCGAACAGCGTGGCGACGCTGCTCGTCGCGCGTTCGCTGATGGGCGCGTCGGCCGCGTTCATCTTTCCCGCGACGCTGTCGACGTTGACCATTGCCTTCGATGACCTGTCCGAGCGGGCGAAGGCCTTTGGCCTGTGGGGCGCCGCCAGTGGCGTCGCGATCGCCATCGGTCCGGTCGTGGGCGGGACTCTTCTAGTGCACTTTTGGTACGGCTCGATCTTTATCATCAACGCGCCGTTAGTTCTCATCGCGATCGTGGCGTCGGCCTACGTCGTGCCGGAGTCGAAGAGCCCCGTTCGCCGCCTCTTCGATCTCGCGGGTCTCTCGCTGGGCACTGCGGGGGTGACGCTGCTGACCCTCGCTATCATCGAAGGCCCGTCGTGGGGATGGCGCAGCGTCACGACGACGTCGCTCTTCGCGTTGGCGGCACTTTCGCTCGTCACGTTCGTGCTCTACGAACTTCGCCGCGAGGGGCCGCTCCTGGACGTGCGGATCTTTACCAATCGCTCGTTCTCCGCCAGCGCCGGGGCCATCGCCGTGAACTACTTCTGCCTCTTTGGCTTCATCTTTCTCATCACCCAGTACTTCCAACTGATCCGGGGCTACTCGGCCCTGTCGGCCGGTGTGCACACCCTGCCCTTCGCGGGCGTCGTCATGCTGGCGACGCCCCTGGGCGCGTCGGCCGCTCTCAAGTTTGGGGCACGCTACGTCGTCTCCGCGGGGCTCGTCCTCGTGGCTCTCGCGCTCGCCTGGGCCGGTGTCGTTGTAGCGAACGCGGCCTACTTCGGGCCAGTCGTCAGCCTGATGGTGGTCCTGGCACTGGGCTTCTCGCTCGTGAACGCGCCCTCGACCGCGTCACTCATGGGCACCCTTCGCCCCGACCAGATTGGCGCCGGAGCGGCGGTGAACGAGACGACGCGAGAGCTGGCGGGCACCATGGGGGTCGCGGTCGTGGGATCAGTATTTGCGTCGCTCTTTGGCCCGAGCGTTCGCGCGGCGCTGACGCCCTATCTCTCGCACGGTCTCACGAGGTCTCAGTTACACGTGGCCGTGAGTTCGACCCACGCCGCCCAAGCTACGGTGGCGCACTTTCCCGCCGCGTTGCGTCTGGCCCTCAACACTCAAGTCACCAACGCCTTCATGGAGGGTCTGCACCGGGGATGTTTTGTCGCCGCGGGCGCAGCGTTCGTGGCCGCGATCTTCGTACTTACGCAACTGCCGAGGGCGATTCCCGTCAAATCCGACGAAATCGTGGCGCACGCCTAGCGATTTCTTCGACGGGCGATTCTCCGGTGAAGCTGTTTTCTGGTATCAATGGAGACCTGACGCCGTTACCGGCGGAGCAGAAAATTTTGGGGAGATTTCATGTATCGTAATTCACGAGTTCGTCAAGTTCTCGTTGCGGCGGGTATTGGCTCGCTGATGTTGGCCTCCAGTGTGGTCGCGGGCGCCGCATCAACGTCAGGTACCTACAACGCCGCCGACGCCAAACTAGTACCGGCGTCCTACAAGAACGTCACGCTCCAGGTCGCTACCGACGCCACCTACGCGCCCGACGAGTCGATGAAAGGCACGACGATGATCGGCTTCGACGTCGACCTGATGAAGGCCGTGGCCACGACACTGAAGGTCAAGATCAACGAGAACAACGTGACCTTTGACGGCATCATCGCCGGAATCAAGGGCGGTCGCTACCAGATTGGCAACTCGTCGTTCACCGACAACAAGGCTCGTGAAAAGTCGGTCAACTTCGTCGACTACTTCCAGGCGGGCGAGGGCGTGTACACGAAGTCGAGTTCAAAACTCACCTTCAAGGGCTTCAAGAGCTTCTGCGGCTGGAAGGTCGCGGTTGAAACAAGCACGGTAGAGGAAACCGACGCACAGACCGCAGCGAAGGCGTGTTCTAAGTCCAAGAAGTTAACGGTGGTTACGTTTCCGAACCAGACTGAAGCCAACTTGGCGGTCTTGTCAGGGCAAGCGAGCGTGGGATTTGTGGACAGCCAGGTCGCTGGCTACATCGTCTCCGGTTCGAAAGGCAAGTTCAAACTGCTCGGCAGTGCCGTAAACGTCGCGCCCTACGGCATCGCCACCCCGAAGACGACGGCCGGTGACGGACTCGCCATGGCGATCCAGGCGGCGATCAAAACGCTCATCGCCAATGGGACCTACCACGCTATTTTGGCGAAGTGGGGCGTGGCGAGCGGAGCCCTGGCTTTGAACAAGATTGTCCTTAATGGAGCTACCTCCTAAGAGTTCTGCCGTCCGAGTACCACAATGACAACGAACGGGGACGCCGTGAAGGTGGTCCCTGTTCGTCACGTTGGTCGGTGGATCGCCGTAGGCTTCGCGCTGCTGCTCGTGGCGATGCTGATTCACACGCTGTTTTCCAAACTGCCGACTGGTCAATACGCCTGTCACCTGATGAACGGTGTGCGCAAGTGTCATCAAGTCTCCGTCTGGCGTTTTAGTTGGACGATTGTTGGACAGTATTTCACGACCTCGGAGATTCTTCACGGTCTTTTGACGACACTCGAACTCACGGTGTTGGCGATGATCGTGGGCATCGTGCTGGGCGTAACGATCGCTATCATGCGACTCTCTCCCAATCGCCTACTTTCTTCGACTGCTTGGACGTACACCTGGTTCTTTCGTGGAACGCCGGTGTTGGTTCAGTTGCTCGTTTGGTACAACATCGCGATTCTCTATCCCGTTCTAAGCGTCGGCGTCCCCTTCACCCACCTCACGCTCGTTCACTTCAGTACGAACACCGTGTTGAGGGCTTTCGAGGCGGCGGTCATTGGCCTCGGTCTAAACGAAGCGGCGTATATGTCCGAGATTGCGCGCGCCGGGCTGATCGCGGTCGACGAGGGTCAGATTGAAGCGGCCAGTTCACTGGGCATGACGCGGCGCCAAACGCTTCGATCCGTGGTAATGCCCCAAGCGATGAGAGTAATCATCCCGCCAACTGGCAACGAAGTGATCTCGATGTTAAAGACGACGTCGCTCGTGAGCTTCATCAGCGTCGTTGAGTTGCTTGGCGCCGCGGCGAGCATCTACGCGGCGAACTACGAAATTATGCCTCTGTTGATCGTGGCCAGTCTCTGGTATCTGATCGTGACGACCATCCTTTCGACGGGTCAGTTCTACTTGGAACGCCACTTCGCCAAGGGTGCGCTTCGTTCGCCACCGCCCACACCAATGCAGCGACTTCGTCGTGATGTCCGCGGCGTACTTTCGAAGTTTCGTTCTCGACGAGGCAAGTTGGAAGTAGTTCGATGAGTGATGCCATGGTTGAAGCTCGTGGCGTGCACAAATCGTACGGCGGCGTGGAGGTCCTTAAAGGTGTTGACCTTACGGTGGTGCGCAGTGAAGTCACGTGCCTCATTGGTCCTTCGGGTTCGGGAAAGAGTACGTTGCTTCGCTGCATCAATCACCTCGAGAAGCACGATAGGGGCGAGCTTCGTGTCGACGGTGATCTCGTCGGTTACGAACTACGCGCCGGCAAACTGTACGAGCGCAACGACAAGCAGATCTGTGCGGAGCGTTCTCGCATCGGCATGGTCTTTCAGCGGTTCAATCTCTTCCAGCACCTGACCGTGCTGGAGAACATCACGATTGGTCAAATAAAGGTGAAAGGAGTTGCGCCCGAGGCGGCGCGCGCCAAGGCGCGCGAGTTACTGGACCGGGTCGGGCTCCACGACAAAGAACAGCACTACCCCAGCCAGATCTCCGGCGGCCAGCAGCAGCGCGTGGCGATAGCGCGGGCCCTCGCCATGGAACCGAAGTTGATGCTCTTCGACGAGCCCACGTCCGCCCTCGACCCCGAGCTCGTTGGTGAAGTGCTCGACGTGATGAGGGACCTCGCGCGCAGTGGTATGACCATGATCGTGGTGACCCACGAGATGAACTTCGCGAAGGAGGTCGCCAACACGGTGTACTTCCTTGACGAGGGCGTCATCGAAGAGTCGGGAAATCCCCGCGAGGTTTTGACTTCACCGAAGAGTGAACGGCTGCAGAGCTTTCTCTCCAAGGTCCTCTAATGACCTGGGAGATTCATCCGGTCAACGTGGGAACGGGACTGCCGCTCGAGGGCGTGCGCGTGTTGGACCTTTCTCGCGTGCTCGCCGGACCACTGTGCGCGATGATCGCGGGCGATCTTGGCGCCGACGTCATCAAGGTCGAAAGTCCCGACGGCGATCCGGTGCGCTCACTCGCGCCGCCTCGATTCGGCGACGAAGCAACGTACTACTTGGCGGTGAATCGTCACCGCCGCAACGTCGTCGCCGATCTTCGAAACGCTGATGACTTTTCTCGCGTGGGCGAACTGGTGAAAGCGGCGGACGCCGTCATTGAGAACTATCTACCCAGTCAGGTCCGATCGCTCGGTGTTGATCGACTCCGTGCCCTCAATCCCGAATGCGTGTGGGTGAGCATCACGCCCGCCACCGAAGGCGGCCCCCTAGCCGATCAGCCCTCCTTCGACCTCTTGGCGCAGGCGCGCTCGGGGCTCATGGGCGTCACGGGGGGACCCGACGTCGCACCCAGCAAGGTCGGCGCGCCGGTCGCTGACGTCGTCACGGGTCTCTACGGTGTCGTGGGACTACTCAGCGGTCTCTACGCCAAAGCGATCGGTCGGGCCGGTCGACACTTTGAGGCGCCGCTGTTGGAGTCGACGATGAGCGCTCTGATCAATCAGGCGCAGGGATATCTTTCAGCGAACGTCAATCCCCGTCGACGGGGCAACGATCATCCGAGTATCACGCCCTACGGACCGGTCACGACGTCGGACGGCTATCTCTTGCTCGCGGTGGGCACCGACGCTCAGTACGCGAAACTCGTGGACGCGTTAAGTGACGAGGCGTTGTCGGCTCGTCACGAGTGGTCGACGAACTCGTCGCGCGTCGCTCATCGCGACGAGCTTTCGGCGTTACTCGATCGGATATTTCTCACGCACGACACCGACTTCTGGCTCGACCAACTCCACGATTCCGGGGTCCCGCACTCGCCAATCCTCGACGTCGCGGGCGCCTTCGCCCAGGATCAGATCGTCCTAGGCGACTTCGTCGGCCCGATGTCCGCTCCGGGCGGAATGACGAGGGCCATGAAAACGCCGCTACGCATCGATGGCGTGCGACCGACGATTCGCCGAGGTCCCCGACGCCTCGGCGAAGACACCAAGGAGATCTTCACCGACGACGAGCGCCCGAAGTAGGTCGCAGAGGCCGAAGGCTCGCTACGCGTCGCGACGTTGGAACAGCGTCGCGCCAATGGCCAACACGACGACGACGTAGATAACGAGAGTGACGAGCGAACTCCACGCGTTGAGGTCGCCGGACGGCGTGATGACTGAAGTCATGGCGTTGCCCAACTCGGAAGGTTCGAACTTTGTTATGTGGACTCGCCAACTCTCGGGTATGGCGAGCGTGATCAGGGGCAGAATCAACAACACCGTGACGAAGATGCCGATACAGGCGGCGGTATGGCGAAAGATGAATCCGAGCGCGACACTCAGTACCGAGAGAAGAGTGAGATAGAGACCGGCGAACAACACCGCGCGTAGAACGCCCCCACTACTGATCGACGCCGTCGGCACGACGCCCGAGAAGATGCTTTGACCGACGAAGAAGGCGCCGAAACAGGCGGCTTCGGTCACGACGAACATCGAAGCGATCATCACGACCAATTTTCCCGACACCAGCTTCATTCGATTTGGTACCGCCGCGAGCGTCGTGCGGATCGCTCCCGACGCGTACTCGTTCGTTATGAACAGCGTGCCGATGACGCCGACGGCGAACTGAGAAAGAACGATCCCGATCAGGCTCTCTGAAACGGGGTCGAAGGTAACTTGTTCGACCTGGGTCATGGAGTTCCAGTGGCTTCGTGTGGCCCAAGCGATGAGGGCACCCAAGCCAATGGTCAAGGCAAACATCGCGAAGACGCCAGTCACCGTGGATCGAACGGTGCGAAACTTGATCCACTCCGACTTCACCACCGAGCCCAGCGTCAGGTCACTGCTCATCGCGAACTCCCGAGGATCCGTACTCGACCGAGTCGGCGGTTAGATCCATGAAAACATCCTCGAGCGAGGCCCGTTGCGGGGTCAGCTCGTAGAGCACCACGTCGGCGTCGAAGGCGATCTGACCGATCTGATCCGAGGTGAGGTCACTCACCGACAACGCTTCGTCGTTGGCCTCACTGACAGTCCCATTCTGTGCCTTCAGCGCGGTGATCAGCTTCTGAGGGTCGGACGCGCGCACGAAGACGGTGCCCTTCGCGGTCGCGGTCAATGAGTCAATCGAACCCTGCGTGATGAGTTTGCCTCGACCAATCACGATGATCTGATCGGCCGTCACGGCCATCTCACTCATCAGGTGTGAAGAGACGAAGACGGTTCGCCCCTCATTGGCGAGTGAGCGAAAGAACTCGCGTATCCAACGAATTCCCTCGGGGTCGAGACCGTTGACCGGTTCGTCGAAGAGCAGAACCTCGGGGTCGCCCAGTAGCGCTCCCGCGATGCCCAGTCGTTGACTCATCCCTAAGGAAAAGTTTCCGACTTTCTTGTTCGCGACCGAATCGATTCCGACGAATCCGAGTACCTGGTCGACGCGCGCGAAGGGGATTTTGTTCGACGACGCGAGGGCGCGCAGATGGTTTCTCGCCGTTCGTCCCGGGTGAATCGCCTTGGCGTCGAGTAGAGCACCGACTTCGTGCAGCGGGGCCCGGAGTTCGGCGTAGTTCTGACCCTTCACGGTCGCTCGACCCTTAGTGGGGTGATCCAGTCCCAGAATGACGCGCATGGTGGTTGATTTCCCTGAGCCGTTCGGTCCCAGGAATCCGGTAATGACCCCGGGACGGACTTCGAAGTCGAGGTCGTCGACGGCGAGGGTGTCGCCGTAGCGCTTAGTGAGATGTTCGATCTTGATCATGAAGTACCTTGCCAAGAATCTAGTGAACGCGCGAGTGCGCTCGCGAAAGTGTCGTGGTGCAGCGAGGATTCGAGCGAGCGTCTCCGCACTCTTTAGTGTGTCTCGTCGCTTACGTGGGGCGAGCTAGGTCGCGGCAGAACTTACAAGTCCCCGAGAGTGCGACGTGATGGCGATCGAGCCTGAAGCCAAATTTGGTGAGCAGGTTTTTGCTCAACGTGTCAAAGTGGGCGGCCGGTATCTCGAAGGTGCCGTGACAGACCTCGCAGGTTAAGTGGCCGTGCACGGCACCCGCGAGGTGGTAGACCGCGGCGTGCTGGCCCAGGTGGGCGTGCACCACGATGTTGAGCTCTTCGAACTCTTCCAGGATTCGATAGACCGTTGAAGGGCTCACGTCGGGCTGACGTTGCTGAACCGCGAAGGTGATTTCATCGGCCGTCAGGTGTTCCGACGCACTCACTAACACGGCGGCCACCGTGCGTTTAGCGACGGTTACTCGCTTGGCGGCGCCTCGAATGATTGAGGCGATGGCGTCCTCGTCGGCGCGGGCGGTGGCCATAGCCCAACACTATGTCCGCAAGGAGAATCACCAAGAACCTCTGGCCCGTCCCTCCGTCGCGGGACGAGCGGCGAACTAGAGCGTGGCGAGTCGCGCGAGAATCGCCTCCGCTTCACTCACCATGTGGCGAACGAGTTCGCCCGCCGGTACGAGTTCGTTGATGGCGCCAACCGCTTGACCGGCCGGGTAGCCCTCACGACGCGGATCGATGCCCGTCGTTGTTTCGTCACCGCCGAGGTGGAACGTGCCCTCTTCGTGCGACACGAAGAGTTGGTCGGGAAACTTCTTTAACAACGAGGGATCGGCTTCGTATCGCTCCGTCGTGTCGTTCTTTATGACGCGCATCGTCTTTCCACTGAAGGCTCTAGAGATGACCGTGCCGTCCTCGCGCGCGCCCAAGATGCTCTCTCGAAAGCCGGGTATCGCGCGCGCCTCGGGCGTCGCGATGAATCGGGTGCCAACCCAGACGCCGTCGGCGCCGAGCGCGAGCGAGGCCGCGAGTCCGCGCCCGTCGAAGATTCCGCCCGCGGCTACGACGGGGATTTCTCCCTTGACCGCGTCGACGATGAGCGGAATCAGTGGCAGGGACGCGACGGTACCGGTGTGACCGCCGGCTTCGGTGCCTTGGGCGACGACGACGTCACAGCCCGCGTCGAGTGCGCGTTTGGCGTGATCGACCTTGCCGCACATCGAGATGACGAGTACGTCATGATCGTGGCAGAGTTCGATGACGTGACGCGGAACGCCGAGACCCGCGACGAACGTGCTGGCGCCGCCTTCGATGAGGAGTTCGACGTTGGCGACCAGCGAGTCGGGAAAGGCCGTCAAGAGATCCACCCCGAAGGGCTTGGTCGTGAGGGCTCTGGTCGCGGCCATCTCGTGGGTGAGTTGCTCGCTCGACATGGTCGACGCGCCGAGGCATCCGTAGCCTCCGGCGTTGGAGACCGCCGCCACCAGGGCGCTGTAGGAGACCCCGCCCATGCCAGCCAGCATCACCGGATGTTCGATCCTTAGGAGTTCGGTCAGTCGCGTCTTCATAGCTCGTAGCTTCAACCTAGTCAGGACGATGCTGCAGCCGAAGCAGGACGCCACCGAGTATCGCGGCGATGGCCGAACTCATCAAGAGTCCGAGCGCAAAGCCCGCGTAGAGGGTGCTCTGCGCGCCGAAGAACTTGGTCGCAAACAACAAGGGGACCGTGAAGCCGATCGCACAGAGTAGAGCCGTCGTCGCCACGAGAGGCCAAGTGAGTGACGGGTCGAGTCGAAAGCGCAGTAGTCGAGCTATCGCGACGCCGGCGGTAATTCCCAGAGTCTTTCCTACCAGGCGAATGGCGATCGTCGCGACGACGACGGTACCCACGGCGCCGCTCAGTTGAAGGTTGTCCCAGTGCAGCCCGCACGCGACCAGCGCAAAGAGTGGCAACACGACGCCGACCGACAGACGCGTGGCGTCTCGTTCGAGCCGTTGACGTGACGGAGCGCGCGACGTGACCAGCACACCCGCGAGGACCCCCGCCAGGGCGGGCTCGATGTTCGCCCACGCGAAGCAGATCCAAAGGACGACGAGTAGCAACCCGCTCGCCACGTTGCTCGTCGCTCGACGAGCAACGAGCGCACCGACGACCACCACCACCGCCAGGGCAATGAGGCCGTCGCGTCGAAGATGCGTCGTACCACTCACGCTCAGCACGACGACGCTCAAGACGTCGTCGGTGATCGCCAGGGTGAGGAGAAAGACGCGTAGTAGTGGCGGCAGGCGGCCCCCGCGATCGCGAGCACGCCGAGTGTGAAGGCGACGTCCGTCGCCATTGGAACGCCCCAGCCTCGTCGCAAAGCCTCGGAGTGCAGAACGTGGCCGAGAAGGATCGATCCGAGCGCGGTGGCGAGCATTCCGCCGATCGCGCCCAACACGGGCGGCACGGCGTGCTTCGGGCGGGCCAACGTCCCCGAGGACAGTTCTCTCGAGAGTTCGAGACCCATCGAGAAGAAAAAAACCGCCATGAGTCCGTTCACGATGGCGTTGTGCACGGTACTCACGTCGAGCACGCGAAGCAGGTGCCAACTCGAACGCGACGAGAACAACGCGAAGTACGACGAAGAGGAAAGGGCCGACCACGTCAACGCCGCCGCGACGCCCGCGGCGAGTCCGATCGCCGCGATGTACTCGTGATCGAGGACCCACGACACGCGCGAGGTTATGGGTCTCGCCATAGAGAAATGCTAGCCACGCACGTTCGATTGAGCGCGTCTCGAGGACCGAGCGCGTCCACGCTTCGCCCGCGAAGACTCTCAAACTCGCTTCGTCGTCGGGGACGCCCAACTGGTTGAAGAAGTGTCCGCCGAGCGAGTTGCGCGTCACTTTGCACGCCGTCATTGATTCGACCTAGGCGGTCTATCGCAGGTCGGTACCGTGTGGCGTTGTGGCGATCGTGCTCTCGTCGACGCTGGCGGACATCAGACGTCGCGAGCGCGTTCATCCAGTCGCGAACGAAGTACCGATGTCAAACGATGACCCCCCGAGCTGAGGACCGCCAGACACTCATCAAACTCGACGGCGTCGCCGTAGTAGGGATCGGCGAGGTCAAGATTCGCTCCCGGTTCGAGCAGATTGCGCCAGAGAATGACCTCCGTGGCGGCGTTGCTCAAACGCTCGCGCACGTCGTGGAGGTGCTCTCGGGTCATGACCACGACGAGGTCTTGGCGATCGAGGTACGCGGGGTCGGCGAAGACGCCGAGCGAACCCGGAAGGTCGTAGCCCGCCCGGTCCAACGCGGCGCGCGCGCGTGGGTCCATCGGGCTTCCCGCGTGCCAGTTGGCGGTGCCCGCGCTGGTGACGTTCACGTGATCTTTTAGGAGGGGGTCGTGAGCGATGAGGTGCTTAAGGACGACCTCGGCCATGGGCGAGCGGCAGATGTTTCCGGTACAGATTGTGGCCAAGTGGAGCGGTTGATACGACACGAGCCTCCTGGAGGTTTTCTTCCCTTTGTCCGCGAAATTGTCACGCGCGACGTGCGAATGTTATGGGAAGAAAGATAAAGTACCGTTAGGGATAACGGAAGGAGACGCTATGCCGCTGTCAGAGCACGAACAGCGAGTCCTGGCCGAATTAGAAGAGTCACTCTCCAAGCAAGACCCTCGCTTTGCGAAAAACGTCCGTGAAACCAATATTTACTCCCACAGCGGACGTCGTGTTCGCTGGGGCGTCGTGGGCTTTTTGGTCGGTCTCGTTGTCTTGGTCCTCTTCTTCTCACACTCAGTGCTCGTGGGGCTTTTGGGTGTGGCGTTAATGTTTATCTCCGCCGTTGTAGTTGAGCGCAACGCTCGACTATTGGGACGCGCCTCATGGCAGGACATCACTCGTTCTGGCCAGGGCGACGACGCCCACGCGAACTATGGTCCTCGCACCAGTTCGCTCCGCGACTGGTTGTCGCGTCATCGCCATAAAAGCGAATGACCGACTCCGGAGGCGCGCGCAGCGCGCCTCCGTGTCTCGCCCTTGACATTGGGGCGACCAAAGTGGAAGCCGCGATCGTCCTCGCGGACGGCTCCCTAACCCGGAGAGATCGTTTCAACGTCGCCGACCACGCCACAAATCTGCTCGAGTCAATAGTCACGCTCGCACGTCGAGTGTGCGGCAATGACCGATTTGACGTCGTCGGGGTGGGTTGCGCGGGACCGATGACGCGAGGTGGCGAATCGGTCTCGCCGCTCAACATTCTTTTCTGGCGTGAGTTCCCGCTTCGTCAATCGTTGTGTGACGCGCTGGGCGGCGACGTGTACGTCGACGGAGACGCTCGCGCCCTCGCGCTCGCCGAAGGTGCGTACGGAGCAGCTCGCGAGGTGACGTCGTACCTCTCCATGGTGGTCTCTACTGGCGTGGGCGGGGGCATCGTTCTGAACGGTCGTCTGCTCGATGGTGAGTCGGGCAACGCGGGCCACATTGGTCACCTCACAGTGGTGGCGAACGGAGCGCTCTGTTCGTGTGGGGCCTACGGGTGTCTCGAGGCGGAGGCGTCGGGGTGGGCCATTGAGGGGCGCACCGGAAGACCAGCTAGCGAGGCCGATCAAGCGACCCGGCTTCGAACTGGCGAACTCGTCGGCCGCGCCGTGGGGATGTTGAGTTCAGTGTTGGACTTTCGCCACAGTTACGTCGCGGGTTCCGTGGCGCTCGGCTACGGCGATGACTTCTTTGCCGCCGCGAATAAGGCCGCTCGCGTGACAGCGATGATGTCGTACTCGCACGACATAGAGATTCTTCCGTCGCAACTCGGAGCCGACGGACCGCTGCTCGGCGCGGCGCTCGTGGGTTGGCGGGGCGCGTCGTGAACGGGATTGACTTAACAGGCCTCGGTCGCTACTTGTTGCGACACCCGACGGTGGCGCCGGTGGTACTGCTGGCGGGTTGGCGTCTACGCGCCAATAAGTGGTGGCGTCACGCGCCCTTTCTACCGCTGCCCGATCAGAAGTACTGGAACTTTCGAAGGATGACCGCGACCGGCTCAACGGACGGAGCGATGAGTGTGCGCGAGATTGTTGACGCCGCTCGGTGGTCGAGTCGCCAACGAGTCGGACGATAGGAGCTTCTCGTGGGGCGCGTCCTTCTACTCAACGCCACTTTTGAACCCCTGCAGCTGGTCTCGGAACGTCGCGCCGTGGTGTTGATGCTGGCTGGACGCGCGGAGCCCATCGCGATGCCCGAAGAACCGGCGGTGTGCCGTTCGCAGACCCTCGTGGTAGAGATCCCGGCGATCGTGCGCTTACACGAGATGGTGAAACTTCCCACGAAGATTCGAACGCCGCCGCTCACGCGCCGATCGCTATTACTGCGCGACAGCTACCGCTGCGCGTACTGCCTAGAACACGCCGACACCATCGATCACGTCGTGCCGCGATCTCGGGGCGGTAGCCACGAGTGGACGAACGTCGTGGCCGCGTGTCGTCGTCACAACATGCAAAAGGGTGATCGACTACTCGAGGAGATCGGGTGGCGAATGCACTTCCAACCGCGAATCCCCGACGGACCCTGGTGGCGCTGGCGCCACGTGCCCGATCCCGATCCGCTGTGGGCGCCGTATCTGCCACGAGCGTCGTGAGGAACGTAGACGATCTCTTCGACTACAGCGTTCTTCGTCGCTTAGGCGAAGCCACGATGTTCGTCGCGCGCGTTGCGCGCCCGACGTTGGTTCTCGGGGGCAGCCAGTCACCCGACGTGGTTGACGCCTCGAAACTTGGTTCGACCTCGCTGCGCCGTCGTCGCGGGGGCGGGGGACTCGTACTGCTGCGACCAGACGATCTCTGGATCGATTGGTGGATTCCTTCAAGCGATCCCCGCTGGTCCTTCGACGTGCACGTCAGTTCGATCCAGGCGGGAACGTGGTGGGCGAGCGTGTTGCGCGAGTTCACGAGCGGCGTCGTCAGCGTGCACGAAGGATCCTTGGAAGGCGAACGTACGTTTCGACTTGTCTGTTTTGCCGGTCGCGGTCCGGGCGAGGTCTTCATCGACGATCGAAAGACCGTGGGACTCACTCAGTGGAGGGTCCGCGAGGGCGTCTTTCTCTCTACGGTCTTGCACGCTGAGGAGACGAGCGACGTGATTGAGTACCTCGCCGCGGTACCCGAGGGACTTCGTGAGGCGCTCGATCACGAGGTGCTCGCTTCTCTCGAGCACGCGGACCGCGACACAGTCGTACTTCGACTGCGTCAAATTAGCGGCTCGTGGGATCTTCGCCTACTCGACGTCACCTCTTAATACACTCAACACGAACGTGTGATCGCTCCCAGTGGAGTCGAACTCGTCCCCGACGTGTCGTCACACACAAAAATGCATCATAAGCCCGAAGATTTGGCGCTATGTGGTGGGAAGTGGTGTAATGTGGCGCTCAGTGGGGGAGAGTGGTGAACCCGCGGGAGGACAGCAATGCTCGGGTTTGTCGGACAGTTTCAGCACTCCCTTGACGCCAAGGGTCGACTCATCCTGCCTTCAAAGTTTCGTGTGGAGTTTGAACGAGGCGGTCACTTAAGTCCGAACACCGAAGGTTGCGTCGCGCTCTGGACACCGGGAGAGTTCTCGCGTCAAATGGAAGAGCGTCTTCAACAGAGTCGCGTCGGGGGATCGAGCGAACGCCAGCAAGTGCGCTACTGGTCCGCCAACTCCTCCGACGTCGAGTTCGACAAGCAGGGTCGCTTCGCGTTACCGAGCGCGATCCGCGACTACGGACAACTTTCTGGCGACGTCTTGGTAGTGGGTGCCATCGACCACGTTGAACTTTGGAACCCCGCGTCGTACGCGGAGAAGGTCAACGCCGCCGAAGAGATCTTTAAGCAGGGCAGTGACTAGTGACGGGAGCTCAATTGCAGTACCGGCCGCGGACCACGCGCAGCCTGGCAATCGCGACAGCGAAGCGGGAATCCTCCTCCGCCCTCTCGCTCGTTGTCGCGATTGAAAGGCTGCGGATGGCCCCGGATAGTTACCACGAACCAGTACTCGCGTCAGAGATCGTCGAGTTGTTCGCCAGCCTGCCGGCTGGCCTCGTCGTCGACGCCACGCTCGGCGGTGGCGGCCACGCTGACGCCCTTCTCAACGCGGCGCCTCAACTTCGCGTGCTGGGTGTCGACCGTGACCCCGACGCTCGTGACGAAGCGACGAAACGCCTACGCGCGCACGAGAGTCGCGTGCGCGTCGTCGGAGCAACGTTCGCTGAACTGAGCGACGTACTTCGAGATAACCAGGACTTTCTTCGGGGTGACGACGTCGTGGCGGTGCTGATGGATCTCGGCGTCTCCTCACATCAACTCGATGACGCGCGTCGGGGCTTCTCCTTTCGGGCCGACGCGCCCCTTGACATGCGGATGGACCCCACGCACGGTGAAACGGCGTCCGAGTTGCTCGCCCGAATTGATCAGCATGAACTGGCGCGGCTCCTAAGAAACAACGGCGAGTCGCGTTTCGCTGGCTCCATCGCCAAATCGCTCATCGAACGCCAACCCCAGACGACCTACCAACTCAATGAAGCCGTCGAGCGCGCGGTGCCCCGGGCCGCTCGCCGTCGGGGCCACGTCGCGACGCGTGTCTTTCAGGCGCTTCGAATCGCCGTGAACGCCGAAGAAGATCAGCTCAGTGAAGGGCTCGAGGCGGCACTGAACGCGCTGAGCGTGAGTGGCCTGATGGCCGTTATCTCGTACCACTCCGGTGAGGACCGGGTGGTGAAGTCATTCTTCGCCGAACAACAAAGCGGCGGGTGTCGCTGTTCCCCGGAACTGGGATGCGTCTGTGGCGCGATTGCGCGCGTCAAGGTCTTTAAGGCCAGTGCCCAACTCGCCAGCGCGACCGAGGTGGCGGCGAATCCCCGTGCGCGTTCGGCGCGTCTGCGGGTTGCTCGAAAGGTGGCGCCGTGAGCGTCATCAGTTTTCCTCGCCGCGTCGACACGCGTCGACCCGCCACGCGCCAGACACCATCGACGCAGCCCGTCTCGCGCCGCGCGAAGGCGCCGCGTCGTGACGTCGCCGCCAGGCGTTGGCGTGGCACGTCCTCTTCTCGAAAGTCCGTGACGATCGTAGTTCTCGCTCTCGCGCTGTCGCTCGCGGGTTCCATGTTTGAAGCGAACCGTCAGATTGAAATCCACTCCCTGCAGAGTCAACTGTTGCAAGAACAATCGACGTACGCCGTCCAGGTGGGTTCACTCACGAACCTGTCCGCACCAAGTCAGATCGCGACACAGGCCGGGGCCTTGCATCTCGTAGATCCCACCTCGGTCACCCAAGTTCCGTCTACGTCTCTTGATGCGCCTTTGCCGCTACCGAAGTTCTCGGGTTACGCACCGGCAACATCAAGGACGATTCGGTGACAACGCACAACACCTCGACGCATAGTCGCACGCGCGTCCAACAAAATGTGTCGCGCGTCAAACCCAAGGGTCCTCGACGGTTGTTACTGTTGCGCGCGGGGCTGGCGCTCGCGTTCTGCGCCCTGGGCGTTCGCCTCGTTTTCCTCCAGGTGCTCGATCACGCGCACTACACCGCGCTCTCGGTGGCGCAAGTTCGAGAAAATCTCACGACGACCGCGTTGCGCGGTGGCATCTACGACCGACACGGCGAAACCTTGGCCGTCTCACGGCCAACGTCGCTCGTCATCGCCGACGACTTTCAAATCAAGGACCCCATCACGGAGGCGAAGGCCATGTCACCGTTGGTGCAAGTACCCGTCGCGAAACTAACCTCTCTTTTATCGAAAAACAGCGGCTACGTCATTTTGAACGACGCGCTCGACCTCACCGATGGTCGAAAAGTGTCGTCGTTGACGTTCCCCGGCATCGTCGTGCAGAACTCGTCGGTCAGAACGTACCCCGACGGGACGCTCGCGACGTCGTTACTCGGCGGCGTGCACGCTAGCGGGGCCGGATCCACCGGCGTCGAGTACCAGTACCAGAAGCTCTTGGCCGGACAGACCGGCGTCACGCGCGAATTCGTCTCCTCGTCGGGCGTCAATCTCCCGGCTTCGTACTCCACGGTCATTCGTAAGGCCGAACCCGGAGTCGGACTCGAACTGACCCTCGACTCTTCGTTGCAGTACGTGACCGAGCGCGACCTGGCTCAAGAACTCAAGACCTACGACGGGCTGACTGGTCTCGCCGTCGTCATGGACGTGAAGACCGGCGAGATTCTGGCGGACGCGTCCCTCGTCAACACCAAGACCACCGCGGGCGTCCTGGGTCCCATTCCGGCCTGGGGCAAGAACGTTGGTTACTCGGGGATCGATCAGACGATCAACGACCTGGCCTTCTCCCAGGCCTACGAGCCGGGCTCGGTCTTTAAGGTCGTCACCTTTTCCGCCGCCTTGCAAGCCGGACTAATCACACCAACCACCGTCTTTCCGGTGCCTTACTCCGTCGTAGTGGGTGGGCGACTCTTTCACGACGCCGAGAATCACGCGCTCGAGCATCTGACGGCAACCGAGGTCTTAGCGCAGTCGTCGAACATCGGCACCTACGTGATCGGTACTCGCGTCGGGGAGTCGGGCCTATTGGCCCAAGTAGAGCGCCTGGGATTTGGTCAGACCACGTCGGTCAACTTCCCCGACGAAACGCGCGGTCTGCTCGTGAACGCCTCTAACTGGTACGCGAGCGACCAGGTCGCGCTGCCCATCGGCCAGGTCGACGCCGTGCCGGCCATTCAGGTACTGGACGCCTACAACGCCATCGCGAATGGCGGCGTCTTCGTCGAGCCCAAGCTGGTGCGCGGTTACGTCTACGCCAACGGGACAATGAAAGCGACGGCGCCGAGCGTGAAGCGCGAAGTACTCTCGCCGAATGTGGACGCCACGATGGTCAAGATGCTCCAACAGGTCGTCCTCGCCGGCACGGGCACCAACGCCATCATTCCCGGCTACAGCGTCGCTGGCAAAACGGGAACCGCGACGATTCCTTTCCCCGGGCGCAACCAATTGACGAGTAACTACAACGCGACCTTCGTGGGATTCGCGCCGGCGAACGACCCCGTGCTGTCAATGATCGTGGTCATCGAGCGTCCCCTAAATAACATCTATGGCGGTACCGTCGCCGCACCCGTCTTCCAAGAAGTCATGTCGTACGCCCTGCACCACTACGGCATTCCGTCCAACGGGGCCGTACAGAAGCCCCTCAAGGGCGCGGCGGCGAGTATCTCGTCGAACGTGACGTGATGCAACTCGGTGACATCTTGGACGATCTCTCGATCGACGTCGCGACCAGCAGCCTGGAGATCACGCGCGTCGAGAACGACTCACGGGACTGCGAGCCGGGCACACTGTTCTTTGCGATGCCGGGAACGACGCAACACGGCTCACGTTTCGCTCGTGACGCCGTCGCGCGCGGCGCCAGTTGTGTCGTAGCCGACGAAGTCATCAAACTTGACGCGCCCGTGGTGGTGGTGCCCACGTCGCAGTTACGCGCGCTGCTCGCGCACGCGAGTGCCACGCTCACGGGTCATCCCGAGGCAAAGGCGAAGTTGGTCGGCGTGACCGGAACAAACGGCAAGACGAGTGTGATCTCCATCGTGGCCTCACTGGCGCGGGCGCTGTCGTGGAACACGGCGAGCATTGGCACCCTCACGAACGAGCGAACCACGCCCGCGGCCCCCGAGCTGTATCGCACGCTCGCCGCGATCGTGGCGAACTTCGAATCCGCGACGAACAACTCGCTCATCGCCCTCGAGGTGTCGAGTCACGCCCTGGACCAACATCGAGTGGACGGACTTCGATTTTGCGTGGCCGCCTTCACGAATCTCAGTCACGACCACTTGGACTATCACGGCACGATGGAGGAGTACTTTCAAGCGAAGGCCGCACTCTTCACGAGTGAGTACGCCAAGCGCGCCGTCATCTGGACGGACGACGCACACGGCGAACGCCTCGCCGAAATGACCGTGCTGCCAGTGACGCGAGTGTCGCGAAGTGACGCCGTTGACGTGGTCACCTCGCTTCGAGGTTCCACGTTTTTTTGGCGGGGTCATCTCGTGAACTCAGCGCTCGTCGGTGACTACAACGTCGACAACGCACTACTGGCGATGGCCATCATGAGTACTCTTGGCGCCAACGACGCGGAGGTGGCCGCGTCCATGGGCGCCGTCACGTCGGTACCGGGACGATTCGACGTGCTCTACGGCCACGGGGTGACGGTGATCGTCGACTACGCCCACACTCCCGAGGGGCTGCATCGGCTGCTCAGCGACGTTCGGACCTTGCAACCCGAGGGGCGAATCATCACGGTCTTTGGCGCGGGGGGTGATCGTGACCGAACCAAACGTGGCGAGATGGGTCGCGTCGCCTCGAGCGCGTCGGATCTAACGATTGTCACCTCGGATAACCCTCGCTCCGAGCCTCCCGATGCCATCATTGATGCCGTGATGTCGGGTGTCACGCCGGGCGCCGAGGTCGTTCGAGAGAGCGACCGTCGCCGGGCCGTGGCTCTCGCCCTCGATGGCGCGACGGCTGGCGACGTCGTGATCCTCGCCGGCAAGGGACACGAGTCGACCCAGACCGTGGGCGATCTCGTACTCCCGTTCGACGATCGCGAATTAGCGAAGGAGCTCTTGAAGTGAGGGCGTCATGTTGAGTTTGATGGAGTCGGGCGGCGTGGGATTCCTCTGCGCGCTGCTCCTGACGCCCCTGTGGATGCGCTTTCTCAGCGCTCGATCACTCGGTCAACAGATTCGTGAAGAGGGCCCCTCAACTCACCACCACAAGGCCGGTACGCCCACGATGGGTGGCGTCATCATCGTGCTCGCGGCGGTGCTCGGTTACGTGATGGGTCACGTCGGCACGTCGATCGATTTCACGCGCGCGGGTGTTCTCGCCGTACTGGTCATCGTCGCCTCGGGCCTCTTAGGTTTCGTCGACGACTACTTAGCCATTCGCAACGAGCGAAACTTGGGACTCAATAAGCGCGGCAAGTTCGTTGGTCAACTCGTCATCGCCGGGGTCTTCGCGGTGTTGGCCCTTTCCTGGGTGCACACGTCGACGGCTCTCTCCTTCACGCGGTTTTCGCTGCCGGGCTGGAACTTGACGGCCGCGGGCTGGTTCTTTCTCGCCGCGTTCGTGATCATCGCGACCTCGAACGCGGTCAATTTGACCGACGGGCTCGACGGGCTCGCGGCCGGATCGGCGACCTTCTGTTTTGGCGTCCTGGCCATCATTGGGTACTGGCAGTTTCGCCACTTCGCGATCTATCGCCTGCACTCCTCGCTGGACCTCGGTCTCGTCGCGGTGGGACTCGTGGGCGCGTGTCTGGGCTTTCTCTGGTGGAACGCGGCGCCGGCTCGCATCATCATGGGCGACACCGGTTCGTTGTCGATTGGCACGGGACTCGGCGCGCTCTGTCTGTTGATGAATCTCGATCTGTTGCTAGTCGTCATTGGTGGGCTCTTCGTCGCCGAGACCGCCTCGGTGATTCTTCAAGTTCTGAGTTTTCGACTCTTTGGACGGCGAATCTTTCGCATGGCGCCGTTCCACCATCACTTTGAACTACGCGGTTGGCCCGAGACCACGGTGCTCATTCGTTTCTGGATTCTGGCGGGACTCTTGGCGATGCTCGGACTGGGAATCTTCTACGGCGACTTCTTAAAGATCGGGAAGGTGGGGTGATCGTGTCGACGCGCCAACAAAGTCGTGAGGCGCCAACGCGCGAGGGGGTTCGCCAATCACCCAAGCCCCGACGGGTGCGCGGCTTCTTGCACCCCCTGCCGAGAGGTAACGCGACGGGACGCCTCCTCCTGATCATTACGACGGCCCTCGTCATTTTCGGTACGATCTTCGTCGCTTCGTCGAGTGAAGGTCAGGCGGCGGCGAACGACGGCACGGCGTTTTCGATCATGGTCCACGACGTGGCCTACCTCTGTCTTGGGGTGTTCGCGTGGTACGTCGCGGCGAGGGTCCGACTCGACCGGCTCTTAAAGAGTGCGCCGTTACTCGTGCTCTCCGGTCTCTTCTTGCTGCTCGCGGTGAAGGCCATCGGCGTCACCTCGAATGGCGGCAAACGCTGGCTGAACCTACACGTGATAAATCTCCAACCGTCGGAGCTCTTCAAACTCTTTAGCGTGGTGTTCATCGCCTGGTTGGTCCAACACCACCACGACGAGCTCGATAACTGGAAACAACTCGCGGTCTGGACGCTGCCGGTATGGCTCGGCTGCGGTCTGATCGTGCTCGAGCCCGATATCGGTACCGCCTCGGTGGTGTTGGTGATTGGTCTGTCGATGTTGGCGGTCGCGGGACTCTCTCGTCGCCTACTCACGCGCGTGGTCATCTTGACGGGGGTCGCGGTGGGGGGCTATCTCCTCTTCCAGCCCTACTCCGCGAAGCGCTTCTTCTCCTTCCTTCACCCCAACACCAACTTGCTCGGCAGTGCCTATCAGCTCTTGCAGTCGCGCATCGGACTGGGCGCCGGGGGAGTGACGGGACTGGGCCTCGGACACAGTCGTGAGAAGTGGGGACTGCTACCCAATCCCCACACCGACTTCATCTTCGCGATCGTGGGCGAAGAGCTTGGCCTCATCGGCGCGTTGGCGGTGATCGCGCTCTTCGTGGCGTTCTTGATGGTCTCAGTACGCATCGCGCAGCGGTGTTCGAATCAGGTCTACCGGCTGGTGGCGGTCGGCATTACGACGTGGATTGCCGTGGAGGCTCTGATCAACATCTCCTCGGTCGTGGGGTGGTGGGCCGTGACGGGCGTGCCCCTACCCTTCTTCTCGTACGGCGGGACGGCGTTGATAACCGAACTCGCGGCGGTCGGAGTTCTCTACAACATCGCGCACGATCGAAGCCGCACGGACGACCTCACGATCCGCGAGTACCGACTGACGAACTTTCGAGAGACGCTCGAACGACCGCGTCGCGCGCGACCGGTGAGTCGCCGTCATCCCACTCGGCGTAACCCGCGGGCCTACTAATGTCCGGCCCCGTCGTGATCACGGGGGGTGGAACGGGCGGACACGTCTTTCCGATGCAGGCCGTCGCCGAAGCACTTCGGGCACAGGGACTCGCTACGAGCGAGCTGCGCTACGTCGGGAGTCGCCGCGGCCAAGAGGGTCGACTACTCGGAAACGGTGACGTCGCCCTCACGCTGCTGCCGGGCAGGGGACTACGGCGTTCGTGGAGGCCAAAGGACGCGCTCGTCAATCTGGACGCCGCGCTCGGCCTCGCCGCCGCCGTCGTGAGCGCGATCGCGCTGCTTCGTCGCTGGCGCCCCGCGGTCGTGGTCTCGGTGGGGGGCTACGCCTCGTTCGCGGTCTCCTTCGCGGCGATGTGCTGGCGCACGCCCCTCGTCTTGGTCGAACTCGACGCGACGCCCGGTGCGGCGCAGCGGATCGTCGGACGCTACGCCGTGAAGCGATGCTGCGCCTTTCCCGTCGAAGGTGCGAACGTGGTCCTGACGGGCGCCCCCCTTCGCGCGGGAATCGAGGCCGTGGACCGGTCAAAGGCGGCGCGCGACGCGGCGAAAGCTGCCCAGACGCCACCCATTGATCCGGCACGCCTGGTCGTCGTGGTGATGACGGGCTCTCTCGGATCGGCGCGCGTGAACCGCGCCGTTCGAGAGCTCGCTACGAAGTGGGACTCGCGCGACGATCGCGCGATCGTGCACGTGACCGGACGTCGGGACTTCGACGAAGTCCGCGCCCGACTGCCGTCGAGTAACGGCCTCGACTATCGAGTGATCGCCTTTGGTGACATGGTCGAACTCTGGACGCTCTGCGACGTGGCGATCTGTCGCGCCGGCGCCGTCACGATCGCTGAGTTGACCGCACTCTCGATTCCGTCGGTTTTGGTGCCCCTGCCGGGCGCGCCGGGCGATCACCAGACCAGGAACGCCGAGGCGGTGGTGAAGGTCGGAGGAGCGCAGCTCCTCACGGACGCGAACTGCACCGGCGACGCGTTGGCCACGGTCCTCGAGCAGTTGATGGAACCCGCCACGCTCGCGACCATGTCACGCGGGGCCGGGACCCTGGCGCGCCACGACGCCGCGCGCGCGATTGCCTCAGTGATCGCGGACGTTCGAGGCACGGCGTGAGCACCTTTCAACCGGGACAGCGAATCCACGTCGTGGGCGTGGGTGGTGCGGGCATGAGCGGCTTGGCAATGCTGCTCTCGGAGATGGGCGCCGAGGTCAGTGGCAGCGACGTCATCGACGCGCCGATCCTTGCGGAGCTCCGCGCTCGCCGGGTGACGACCTTCGTTGGTCACGACGTTCGTAACGTCGATGGCGCGCAGGTGGTCCTGTGGTCGCCCGCCGTGTCGAGCGACAACGTTGAACTCGTGGCCGCGAGAACCGCTGGCGCGACGATGGTGTCGCGCGCGCACGCCCTCTACGAACTCTCATCGATGAAGCGGATCATCGGCTTCACTGGCACGCACGGCAAGACCACCGCGACGTCGATGATGGTCCAGATCGCGCTCGCCGCCGGTCGTGACGACGGATGGCTCGTCGGCGCACCGGTGCTCGGCCTGGGCGCGAACGGACACTGGGGTGAGGGCGACCTCATCGTTGAGGTCGACGAAAGCTACGGCACCTTCGGCGAACTGCGTCCCTACGCGCTCGGCCTCTTGAACGTCGAAGCGGATCATCTCGATCACTACGGTTCGCTTGAGACGCTCGAAGCGGCCTTCGCCGATCTCGTGAGTCGAACGAGTGGTCCCGTCGCCGCCTGGGGCGACGACGAGGGTGTCTCACGCGTGCTGAAGTCAGTGAAACGTGACGCGGTGATCGTTGGATCGAAGGAGGAGTCGACGTTTCTAATCTCCGACGTGAAACTCGAACGTCGCCGCGCCACGTTTCAATTGAGCGGACCGGGCGAAACACTCGAACTGGCGCTTCGCGTTACCGGCGCGCACAACGTCGCCAACGCCGCGGTCGTCGCGGTGCTGTCCCGCGAAGTGGGCGTGAACGATGACGCCATCGCGAGAGGTCTGTCGAACTTTGTCGGCGCGCCGCGGCGCTATCAGTACCGCGGCGCGTGGCGCGGCGTTGACGTGTACGAGGACTACGCCCACCTGCCCGGAGAGATCGCGGCCACGCTCGCCGCGACGCACGCGGCCGGGTACGAGCGCGTGACCGTGGTCTTTCAGCCCCACCGCGTCACGCGAACCCTGGCGCTCGTCGATCAGTTCGCGTCCGCGTTCGATGAAGCCAATCACGTGATCGTGACCGACCTCTACCTCGCCGGTGAGACCAATCCGACGGGCGTCACGGGCGAGTTGATCGCGAGCGCCATTCGTCGTCACAACCCTTCGCTCGACACCCTCTACTGCGACGACCTCTCGCTCGTCGGCGGACTCTTGGAAGACTTGGCTGACGACAGTGACGTCGTGCTCGTGCTCGGCGCGGGCGACGTCGGTTCGATCATCAGCGAGCTCGCGGGGGGTCTCTCGTGAGGGCCTACGACGATCTCGTGGCGCTCGGGGGAGACCGGGTGCAAGAACACGCGCCGCTCGGCGAGCGCACGACGTACCGGGTCGGCGGCAGTGTGCGCTTTCTCGTCACGCTCTCGTCGCTTGGCGACCTCGAAGAACTGGGCCCGCTCATGATTGACACGGGCCTCGGCATCGTGAGCGTTGGCAACGGGTCGAATCTGCTCGTCGAAGACGGCGAGCACGACGTGCTCGTGGTTCACCTCACGGGTGAACTGGCCACGCTGTCGTGGCGCGACGAGCGAGAGCGGGTCGTCGTCGACGCCGGCGCTGGACACGACATGCCGATCGCGGCGCGTCGTCTCGCGAACGACGGCGTCGTCGGCTTCGAGTGGGCCGTGGGCGTGCCGGGAACCTTCGGCGGCGGCGTGGCGATGAACGCCGGCGGCCACGGGGCCGACCTCGCGGACTCCCTTGAACACGCGACCGTCTGGCGCGACGGTGAAATCCGGACCTGGACCAAGGAGCAGCTGCGCCTCGGCTATCGCACGAGTGCGCTCGGGGTCGGCGACGTCGTGCTCGCGGCGAGGTTGCGCCTCGCGAGGGGAGACGCCGCCGAGGCGGACGCGCGCGTACGCGACGTCGTTCGTTGGCGACGCGAACATCAGCCCGGTGGCGCGAACGGGGGCAGCGTCTTTCGCAATCCTCCCAACGACCACGCGGCCCGTCTCATCGAAGCGGCGAAGTGCAAGGGTCTGCGTTACGCCAGTGCTCGCGTCAGTGAAAAACACGCGAACTTCATTCAAGCCGACGCCCACGGTCGTTCCGACGACGTCTTCACGCTGATGAGTCTGGTTCGAGACCGGGTAGAAGAAGACTCCGGCGTCAGGCTCATCAGCGAGCACCGCTTCATTGGCTTTGGCGTGACGCCGTGAGTCGCCGGCGCGACGCAGTAGCGACGTCGCCGCGACGAGGCGCCACGACTCGACCCACGTCGACCGCGACGCCCTCGCGAGCGCGGCCCGAGCGCTCGACGCAGCCCAGTCGACGCGTTCGCAAGCTGACGAAGTGGCTGCTCTGTCTCGGCATTCTGGTGACGGCCCTCACCTTCGCGACGCAGTGGACGTTGCGCCAGTCGTTCTTTCGGGTCCAACACGTCACCTTCGTGGGACTTCGCCACGAGGCCCCGTCGGCGGTGCTAGCGGCGTCGGGACTGGCGAACCATCCCTCGATGATCAATCTGAGCGACGCAAAGATCAAGAAGAATCTCTCGACCTTCACGTGGATCAACGCGGTGCAGGTCACCAAGCACTGGCCGAATACGGTGGTGGTGACGGTGCACGAAAGTGTCGCGGTCGCGGTGGCCTTCACGTCCAAGCACGTGCTCGAGTTCGTCGATGACACGGGACGCGCGTTAGGTCCCGCGCCGTTAACGGCCAATCTGCCCACGATCGAGTACCTGCGTCCGACGTCGTCCACGTGGCCCTTCGCGCACTCCGGTAGCGGCGCGGCCTACGTCGCGAGCCAACTGCCGCGCGCGTTCAGTCCTCAGGTCTCGGTGATCACTGACGACGCGCAGGGTTCGGTGACCCTGAAGATGACCACGCCCGTGACGTTTATCTTGGGCCGACCAACCAACCTGCACGCCAAGTTCGTGGCCATCGCTTCGGTGATCGGGCACAGCACCCTCGTGCCGGGCGACGTGGTGGACGTGACGGTACCCGACGAGTTAGCGGTGACCCCACCGACGCACTCGTAGAAAGCGGGGCATTTGACCATAATGTAGGCACTGACTAGCCTTCAGTGACTGTTCGCCATGCCGCCCGCGCGAAGGCGGTAACAATAGAAGAGATAGCCAAGGGGAGCCCATGAGTCTCAATCAGAGCAACTACCACGCCGTAATCAAAGTAATCGGCGTGGGTGGCGGCGGCGCAAACGCAGTGAACCGAATGATCACTTCGGGGCTGAAAAATATTGAGTTCATCGCCGCGAACACTGACGCTCAAGCGTTGTTGCTCTCCGAAGCAGATCTCAAGATCGACATTGGGCGCGAGCTCACCCGCGGTTTGGGCGCCGGGAGCGACCCCGAGGTCGGTCGACAAGCTGCCGAGGATCACCGTGGCGACTTCGAAGAGGCGCTCAAGGACACCGACATGGTCTTTATCACCGCCGGCGAGGGTGGCGGCACGGGTACCGGCGCCGCGCCCGTCGTCGCGGAGGTGGCGCGCGCTCTAGGAATATTGACCATTGGCGTCGTGACGCGGCCCTTCTCCTTTGAGGGCAAGCGTCGGGCCACCCAGGCCGAAAAGGGTATTCAGAACCTGCGCGAGAAGGTGGACACCCTGATCGTGATTCCCAACGATCGACTGCTCTCGGTGACCGCGCCCGACACCTCGATGCTCGACGCCTTCAAGATCGCCGACGACGTACTGCTCTCGGCGGTGCGCGGGGTGACGGACCTCATCACGGTGCCCGGGCTTATCAACACGGACTTCGCCGACGTCAACACCGTCATGCGCAACGCCGGCACGGCCATCATGGGCGTCGGCAGTTCCACGGGCGAGGGGCGCGCCGTGAACGCCGCGCGCGCCGCGATCACCTCGCCGCTGCTCGAGGCCTCCATCGACGGGGCCCGGGGGATCTTGATGAACATCGTGGGGGGATCGGGCGTGACGTTGAACGAGGTGACCCAGGCGGCGGAGATCATCCACTCGGTCGCGCACCCCGACGCGAACATCATCTTCGGCAGTGTCATCGACGACTCGATCGGCGAGGCCGTGCGCGTCACCGTCATCGCCGCGGGCTTCGACCAAGGAGGCTCGAAAGCGACCGCCAACGCGCAAGCCTCCATGACCGAGGGTCCGCGCAGTGACATCTTTACCGCCTCGGGTGACGACTTCTTCGACGTCGGCGGCGATGACGACCTACCCAGCTTCCTCCGCTAGCGACGAACTTCTCGAGCGCCTGCGCGTCAACTTGGCCCGCGTTCGTGCACGCATCAGCGCGAGTGGACGCGACCCTTCGAGTGTGCGAATCGTGGCCGTCACCAAAACCTTCGGCGTAGAGCACGTGCGCGCGGCGTACGAACTCGGACTACGCACCTTCGGCGAGAACTACGTGGACGAACTCTGCGAGAAACGTCGAGCAACCGGGATGCTCGACACTTCGTGGCACTACCTAGGCGCGCTGCAGACCAACAAGATTGCTCGCGCCACGAGTTGCGCCGACGTGTTGAGCGGGGTCGCACGAGAGAAGGAGCTCGAAAAGATCGCGACGTCGTCGCCGGGTGCGGCGATTGACGTTCAAGTTGATTTCACCGGCGAAGCGCAGCGAAACGGCGTGGCGCCGCGCGACGTAGCGGCCCTCGTGCGCCGCGCGCGCGCGCTCGAATTGAACGTACGAGGACTCATGGTCGTCGCGCCCCCGGGCGAGGGACCGACGCGCAAAGCCTTCGTGGCCACGGTGGCCTTGGCCGACGCGTTGGGCCTCGTGGAACGCTCCATGGGCATGAGCGACGACTTGGAGTTGGCTTGTGAACTGGGTACAACGGAAGTCCGCTTGGGCCGTGCGCTCTTTGGTTCTCGGGTGGGTTGAGGCCGCCTGGCCTAACATAGTTACGGGCGCCGTTGCCAAGGAGACGTGAATGAAAGAAAAGCTACGAGGGTTCCTGGGGTTCCTCGGCCTCGTGGAGGACGAGTACGGCGAGTACGGCCCGAGCAACCCGCCGCGTCCCTTCTCCGAGCAGCCCGACGAGGCCGAATCCGAGTGGAACGCGGCCCCCACGCCGGCCGCTCGGACCTTTCCCACGCAGCCCGCGAATCCCTCGCCGTTTCGCTCACCCGCGTCGGGACCGTCGGCCCCGCGCACCCCGTCAATCTCCGTCCTCGACGGATCGAACGGCGTCTCACGTGTTCGCCCTATCGCGAATCCGAACGCGGCGAGAGGCGTCTCGCCCTTCTCCCAAGAACGCGACGTCGCCGTCGTCTCACCGGGGAACTACGACGACTCGCGTCGCATCACCGATCTACTGCGTTCGAATCGTGCGGTGGTCTTAACGACGCTCGACGTCGATCAAAGCCTCGCTCGCCGGCTCGTCGATTTCACGGCCGGCACCGCGTACGCGATGAACGCCAAGATTGAGATGTTGGTTCGTGGCGTCTACCTAATAAGTCCCCAAGGCATGCACGTGGGACCTGAGATAAAAGAGAGACTTCGCGCCGCGAACCATCACGCGTTCGATCAGGCATGATCCTCCTTCACGACCTCATCACGCTGTACATCTGGATACTCATCATCGCCGCCCTGCTCAGTTGGTTTCCCACCACGAGTAGCCAAGGGGGACTCGCGGGCACGAAGCGGGTGTTGGCCCGTCTGACCGAACCGGTACTGCGTCCCTTGCGAGCAATCCTTCCACGGCCAAGTTTTGGCGGCGTGGGTGTCGACCTCTCGGTGCTCGTCGCCGTCATCGGTCTCGAAGTGATCAACGTCCTCATTTAGCCACTCGTTAGTCACCGACGCGCCGAGCGTCGAGGGGTAGGGTGGCACCATGGACAGCACGGACAACGCACTTTCGGCGCTCGACGCCATCGACACGGTGGCCTTCAAGGTCGGTCTCAAGGGTTACAACGTTGACGAAGTTGACGAGTTCCTCGAGCGACTCTCGGTCGAGGTTCGCCAGCTCAAGGATCTCGCGCATCAACAGCGCCAACAACTTCGCCAAGCGGCGGAACGCATCGGCCAGCTGGACGCCCGCGGCACCGCCGCCGTGCCCGTCGCGCCGGCGCCCGTCGCGCCCGCGGTTCGAACTAGCGGCGGGAGCGCCGAGCAGGTGACGTCGATGATCGCGCTCGCGCAGCGCTTCATCGAGCAAGCCCAAGAAGAAGCCGAAGCCAAAGCGCACGAATACACGGGCGCCGCGCAAGAGCGTGCGCGCGAAATCGTCAACGAAGCGCGCAGCCGCGCCGAGGACGAAGTGAACCGATTGAACGGTCTAAAGCAACGACTCAGCGAAGACGTCGACACGCTGAGTCACCAGCTCCAGGCCGAGCGAACTCGAATCGCGCAAGTGCTCTCGGAGTTCACGCACTGGGTCGAGACGTCGCTCCAAGCCGGCGCGTCGAAGCCGCCCGCGCCGCGCGCGCCCGCACCGGCGCCGTCGAGTGCTTCGACACCACCCGCGGTCCCCGCGGCGTCGCGGCGACCGGACCAGACGCCGCCGCCCGCGCCCGCGCCACTCTCTTCACAGCCGACAATTGGCCAACTCCTTAAATTTGATCAGTCTTCTCGCGACGATCGATAGTATTTCCGTGCCCAACTGCTAGGGTCGGCGAGCACTTGTTCTTAGGAACGCGAGGAGTAGAGCATGCCGTCGAGCGCGAAAGCCACAAAGAAGTCCCCTACCAAGAAGATGGTCGCGAAGAAGTCCGTCACCAAGGCGTCGGCCAAAAAGGTTGCGAAAAAGGCGCCCGCGAAGAAGGCGCCAGTTAAGAAGGTCATAAAAAAGACGCCCGTAAAGAAGACGAGCGTGAAAAAGGCGGCGAAAAAGTCGAGCAGCAAGAGGTCCAGCGTCCCCACGGCCGCGCAAAAGGCCGCGGCGGCAAAGAAGGCGAAGGCCCTCGCCGCCGAGAAGGCGAAGAAGAATCGTGAAGCCAAAGCCCGGGTCACCGCGCACAAGGCCCTCGCCCGTCAAAGGGCGATCGACGCCGCGAGGGCGAAGAAGGAGCGCGAGGCCAAAGCGCGCGCCCTCGCCAAGGAGAAGGCGGCGCTCGTAAAGGCTCGAGCGATCGCCGCGGTCAAGGCCAAGAAGGAACGTGACGCCAAGGCGAAGGTCGCCGCGAAAGAGCGCGAAGTGGCGAGAAAGGCCCGTGAGAAGGCCGCGGTCGAGGCGAAGAAGCAACGAGAGATTGAAGGCAAGCGTAAAGCCATTGAAGCGGAGAAGCTTCGCAAGCTGCGCGAGATTGAACGTCGCGACGCCGAAGAGCGCAAGCGTCAAGAGCGCCGCGACGCCGAAGAGCGCAAGCGCCTCGAGGCACTCGAGCGCAAGATGCACTCCAAGCCCTACGCCAACGACACGGCGTTCCTCGAAGAGTTGCGTCAACTCCTCGTCGAGACCCGCGCCGCGACCAGCGCACAGATCTCGGTGAGCGAGTTTGAAGCGAACGAGATGTTGGTGGACCGCGAACGTCTGGAGTACGACGACGAAGACGGCAGCAGTGTCGCTTCGGACATTCAACGAGATCAACTAAAGGAGTTCGCGTCCGCGCTTCGTCTGAAGGTGAACGAGATTGACGTCGCGCTCGCGCGCATCGATGACGGCAGCTACGGTCGCTGCGACGAGTGTTTCGAGGCCATCTCCCAGCCGCGGCTGCGAGCGCAGTTGCCGGTCTTTACCTGCGTGTCGTGCCGCGCCAGCGTTTAACGTTTCACCTCAACTTCACCGTGGTCGCGGTGGCCCTCGTGGTGACGGCGTTCGACGCGTTGACCAAGGCGTGGGCTCGCCACGACTTGTCGAACCACGGTGATCACGTCCTCAGCGTGGTGTGGTTTCGACTCCAGTACAACGGCGGCATCTCGTTTTCGATCAATCAATCGGGACCACTCGTGACGACGATCGCGACGGCGGCGGTGGCGATCGTGGTGGTGCTCGTGGGCGTCAACGCCCGTCGTGGCACGCCGGCCATCGGCTTTGGCCTGTTGATCGGCGGGGGACTGGCCAACGTCATCGATCGACTGGCCTCCTCCACGCACCGCGTGACGGACTTCATCGCGGTGTCGTCGTTCCCGGTCTTTAATCTCGCCGACGTCTCGATCACGCTCGGCTTTATCGTCTTGATGGTGGTGGCCCTACGAGGAGAACAGCTGTTGGGTCGATGAGCGATTCGAGCGGACGCGACGCCTTCGACGGCGAGACGCTCGATCTCGTCATCCCGAGCACCCTCGACGCCATTCGCGTGGACCGCGCGCTCTCGATGCTGACCGGACTATCGAGGTCCGAGGCGCACGACGTATTACTGAGTGGTGCGGTGAGCGTCAACGCCAAGATCGTCGTGAAACCCTCAACGTCACTCGAAGAAGGTCAACACCTCGTCGCGGTGCTGCCCCCTCGAGCGAGTGACGGCGTCGCGCCCGATCTCGCGGTCGAGGTGGACGTCGTGCTCGACGACGAGGACTTTGCGGTGATCAATAAGTCACCGGGTCAAGTCGTGCACCCCGGAGCGGGTCAGCGGCACGGCACGCTGGTCGCGGGCCTTCTCGCGCGGTACCCCCAGATGCAAGAGCTGAGCGCGGAGGGCCTCTGCGATCCCTCGCGGCCGGGCATCGTGCACCGGCTCGACAAGGGCACGTCGGGACTCTTGGTGGTCGCGAAAACGCCTGAGGGTTTCTTGGGACTAAGTCACCAGCTCGCCGAGCGAGTGATGGAGAGGACGTACCTCGGCATGGTCCAAGGCCACGTGAGCGAAGAGCGAGGCGTCGTCGACGCGCCCATCGGTCGCTCCACGCGCACCCCAACCCTGATGACCGTACGGTCCGACGGACGGCCCGCGAGGACGGGCTACGAAGTTATTGCGCGCGTCGACAAGCCCCACGCCCTGACACTGTTGCGACTGCGTCTCGAGACCGGACGTACTCATCAGATACGCGTGCACTTAGCGACCATCGGTCATCCCGTCGTGAACGATCTTCGCTACGGTCATCGGCGCGACCGGCGCCTCGACGAAGAGCGGTTCTTCTTGCACTCAACGACGCTGGCCTTTCACCACCCTCGTAGCGACGAGTGGATTTCCACCCACGCGCCACTACCGAGCGATTTGAGAGACCTCGTGCCGCCCGAGTTCGAGCTTTAGGCGACCTCGTGCGCGGCGAGGACGTTGGCGTCATCACGCAGAATCGCGAGGGCCTCGTCCTCGGCGCGACGTACCCGTCGCACGCCGATGTCCATCTTGGTGGCCGTGGCCTGCAGGGACAAGGGAGTAGCACCGTTCAGTCCGAAACGAAGTGAAAGAACGTCGCGCTGGAGGTCCGTCAGCTTCGAAAGAGCTCCGTGCAACTGGTCGTTCATCATCGTCTGTTCGATGTCGCTGACCCAGTCGTGCTGGCTCGGCGCGACCAGGTCACCCAGGGTCGTCGCCGAGTCGGAACTCGCCGGCTGGTCGAGGCTGGCGGTCACGCCCGCGAGTCCCTTCAGGTTCTCGCGCTCGGCCTTGGACATTCCGGTGGCTTCGGTCAACTCTTCGTCGGTTGGCTTGCGCGCGAGCAACGAGGTCAACTCCGCGGTCGTGGCTTCGAGTCGCTGAAGTTGTTCACCAACTTCGAGGGGGATTCGAATCGTTCGACCGTGTTGCTGCACGGCGCGCTGGAGGGCTTGGCGAATCCACCACGTCGCGTAGGTCGAGAACTTAAAACCACGCTCCCAGTCGAACTTCTCGACGGCGCGCAGCAGTCCAAACGTTCCCTCTTGGACGAGATCGACCATCTCGACGCCGCGGTCTTGGTAGCGGCGGGCCCAGTGCAGGACTAGGCGAAGGTTGGCGGCGACCATCTGCTTCTTGGCCTCTTCGTCACCGGCGGTGACGCGCTTGGCCAACTCGACCTGCTCGTCGTAGTTGGGCATGGGGTATCGGTCAAGGTCACGCATCAAAAGACCCAACATGTCGTTGGTATTCACTGCGGAACGGCGGGGACTCGTATTCACTGGCATCTCCTTATGTCTTTGGGGGGTACAAAGTCGATACGTCCGGGGCCCGGTATTTCTCCTATGGACGCATTACTAATTTACCACTTGGTAAAGGAGTTTTCAAGCCCCCGGGAGGGTTCCTGGCGAGGCCTGAATCATCCGCTGTGGGTGCGCGCCACCGGCCGTCCGCCCCGGGCCTGATTGACCATATCGGCCAGCGTGAAGCTCGCCAGGTGCTCGCGCATGTGATTGCCCACGTCGGCCCACACTCCGAGCAAGACGCACTGGCCCTCGTGGTCACAGGCCCCGTCTTGGTGAGGTTCGCCAAAGTCACCGGCCGCGATGGGTCCGTCGACGGCGGCGACGATTTCGGCGAGCGTGATCGTCTCGGCCGATCGAGCGAGGACGTAGCCGCCGCCCACGCCGCGCTTGGAGCGAACGAGTCCGACGCCCTTCAAACTCAAAAGGATCTGCTCCAAGTAGGGTTGGGGGAGACCGGTGCGTTCCGCGAGGTCGCGCACGGACGTGGGCGCACCATGGTTGTCACGAAGGGCCAAACTCAACAGCGCGCGGCTGGCGTAGTCCCCTCGAGTGGATACTCTCACGGCGCCATCCTATCGACGTCGTGCGGGCCCCAAGAGCTCGCGCACGAAGGGGGCAATTGTCTGGCACACTGCAATGGTGACCGATCGAAGAAAAGACAAAGTGACCGTAAATCCCGACCAAGTTCTCTCGCCGGGGGAGACCGAGGAGCACTCTGAAGAGGCAAATACCGACTACATCAGCCAGCCCGCGAAGGTCATGCGCATTGGTTCGATGGTGAAGTTGCTCCTCGACGAAGCGCGAAGCGCGCCCCTCGACGAAGCGGGGCGCACGCGACTTCGAGAGATCTACGAAACCTCCGTGCACGAACTCTCCGACGCACTGTCACCCGATCTCGCCAAAGAGCTCAGTCGTATGGCGATTCCCTTTAGCGCCGGCGTGCCCTCGGAGTCGGAGCTGCGCATCGCCCAAGCACAGTTAGTGGGTTGGTTAGAGGGCCTCTTTCACGGTATTCAAGCGTCACTCTTCGCTCAGCAGGCCGCCGCGGCGGCCCAGCTCGAGAAGATGCGTGATCGCTCGCTGCCGCCGGGCGCGAGCGAACCCCGGGCCGGCACCTACCTCTAGGACCATTACGTGGAGGCGCCCGAAAGGGTACTAGCGTGCAAATCCCATCCGTGTAGTTCGCGAGGACGAGTACAGAAAGGGTTCGGCTGATGGCTGAGGGCTTTGTCCATCTGCACAACCACACCGAGTACTCCATGCTCGACGGCGCGGCGCGCGTCGACGAGATGGTGCTCGCCGCCAAGGCCGACGGTCAGCGCGCTATCGGCATCACGGATCACGGCAACCTGTACGGCGTGATCGACTTCTACGAAGCCTGTCGCCGCCACGACGTCACGCCGGTCATCGGCCTCGAGGCGTACATGGCGGCGAACTCACGCTTCGACCGACCGGCCCGCCGAGGAAAGATCGACGACACCGGCGGCGACACCGAAGGGGGACAGAAGCTCTACCACCACCTCACCCTCCTCGCCATGACGAACGAGGGTTACCGAAACCTCCGAGAGCTCTCGTCGAGGGCTTTTCTCGAGGGTTACTACTACAAGCCTCGCCTGGACTGGGAGCTGATGGAACAAAACGCGACGGGTCTCGTGGCGACCTCGGGCTGTCTGGGCGGCGTCGTCCTGCAGGCGCTGCTGCAGGACGACTACCCGAAGGCACTCGAACTCGCCGGGCGACTGCAGAGCATCTTTGGCCGAGAGAACTTCTTCATTGAAATGCAGGACCACGGCCTCGCCGCGCAGCAACGTACGAATCCCCAGTTACTGCGCATTGCCGACGACCTGCGCGCGCCACTGCTCGCGACGAACGACCTGCACTACGTTCGACACGACGACGCGGAGATGCACGACGCCTTGTTGTGCATTGGCACCGGGTCGCGCGTCGCCGACCCCGATCGATTCCGTTTCGAGAGCGATCAGCACTACCTGAAGACGGCCGCCGAAATGCGTTACCTCTTTCGAGAGATTCCCCAGGCGTGCGACAACACGCTGTTGATCGCTGAGCGAGCGAACGTCACGATTGAGTTCGACAACGACGCCCTGCCCGAGTTCGCGCTGCCCGACGCGTTCTTGCAAGAGTCCCACCCGGAGGGCGCGACCAGGTACTTGCGCGAGCTGACCATGCAAGGGGCCAGCGAGCGCTACGGGTCGTCGCTGAACGACGAAGTGCGCGCGCGACTTGACTACGAACTCGGGGTCATTGCCGACATGGGGTTCTCGGACTACTTCTTGGTCGTCTGGGACATCATTCATCACGCCCGGGCGAAGGGCATTCGCGTGGGGCCGGGTCGGGGATCGTCAGCGGGCTGTTGCGTGGCCTACTGCTTACGGATTGTCGACCTCGATCCCATTCGCTACGGCTTGATTTTCGAGCGCTTTCTCAATCCCGGTCGTCGCCAGATGCCCGACATCGACATGGACTTCGACGAGCGCTACCGCGGCGACATGATTCGCTACGCCGCCGAGCGCTACGGCTCGGATCACGTCGCCCAGATCGTGACCTTCTCAACAATCAAGGCCCGCGCCGCGGTGCGCGACGCCGCGCGCGTTCTCGGGTACCCGCCCCAGCTCGGCGACAAAATCGCGAAGGCCATGCCGCCCCTCCTCATGGGCCAGGACCTTCCCTTGGCGGCCTGTTTCACCCCGACGCCGGGTTACGAGAGCCGCTACGGCGAGGCCGGCGAACTGCGCGCGCTCTACCACGGGGACGCCGAGGTGAAGCACGTGGTCGACGTGGCCAAGGGTTTTGTCGACAAGCGGCGCCAGGACGGCATTCACGCCGCCGCCGTCGTCATTACGAAGGAGCCGGTGCTCGAGTACGTTCCCGTCCAACGAAAGTCGGGTCCGAACGGCAGCGCCGAGGGCGCGCCCATCGTCACGCAGTACGAAGCCAGCGCGATCGAAAAACTGGGTCTGTTGAAGATGGACTTTCTGGGTCTTCGTAACTTGGCGATTATCGAGCGCACCCTCGAGCACATCAAGCGTCGTCACGGCGTCGACGTCGATATCGATCACGTCGCGCTCGATGACCCCAAAGTCTTTGACATGTTGAAGCTCGGCAATTCGATCGGGATCTTTCAACTTGAGGGCGACAAGATGCGCCAGCTGATGCGTCGTCTTTCGCCGACGAGCTTCGACGACATCGCGGCGCTCGTCGCGCTGTATCGCCCGGGGCCGCTGAGTGAGAACGTCCACAACGACTACGCCGATCGCAAGAACGCGCGCCAGGGAGTGACGTACGACCACGCCGACTTAGAAGAGATCCTCTCCGAGACCTACGGCCTGATGATCTACCAAGAGGACATCATGCGCGTCGCCACGACCATCGCCGGCTTCTCCATGACCGAAGCGGACGACCTTCGAAAGGCCTGTTCGAAGAAGATTCGAGAGATGATTCGTGCGCAACGAACCAAGTTCGTGGACGGGGCCGAACGCGAAGGCTACGGGCGAGCCCTCGGCGACTTGATCTTCGATAAGATCGAACCCTTCGCCGACTACGCCTTCCCGAAGAGTCACGCCTACGGCTACGGACTCATCGCGTATCAGAACGCGTGGCTGAAGGCGAACTACTCCGTGGAGTACATGGCAGCACTGCTGACTTCGTTTCGAGACGACAAGGACAAGGCCGCGGTCTACTTGAACGAGGCGCGCCAGATGGGCATCAAAGTGGGCGTGCCGGACGTGAACGAGTCCTTCGCTGAGTACGCGCCGTCGCAGACGTCCGACGCCACCATTCTCTTTGGTCTGGCCGCGGTACGAAACGTCGGCGAAGCGCTCGTGGAGAAGATCGTTCAAGAACGCGAAGCGAAGGGTCGCTTCACGAGCGTCTACGACTTTGTGCGCCGGGTCGATCCCGTCGTGTTGAATCGTCGCTCCATGGAGTCGTTGATCAAGGCCGGAGCCTTTGACTCGCTCAACGTGCCACGACTCGCGTTCCTTCTTAAGGTGGACGAGATCGTTGAGGTCACGCTCAGTCGGCGAAAAGACCTCTCACTGGGTATCACGACGCTCTTCGCCGCGCTCAGTAGTGAAGGAACCGACGGCGACTGGGAGGGTACCGAGATTGCGCTGACGGACATCGAGTTCGAACAGTCCGTCAAACTCGACTTTGAACGAGAGATGCTCGGGACCTACATCTCCGATCACCCCCTCTACGAAGTGGGCGAGAGTCTCGGCGCGCGCACCGACGGCTCGATCGTCGCCATTCGAGAGCGAGCCGAAGAACTCGCGCGCAGTGGTAAAGCGGTCACCGTGGGGGGCATCCTCGCCGAAGTGCAACTCCGTCAAACTAAGGCCAACAAGCAGTACGCGCGCGTCACTTTAGAGGACCTCGGTGGATCGCTCGAGATCAACTTCTCCGTCGCGGCCTTCGAGAAGTTCAGTGGCTTTCTCGCGAAGGACAACGTCGTGTTGATAAAAGTTCGACTCAGCGACAACGACGAAGAGTTGCGTTTTAGTGCCGTCGACGTGGAACGCTTTCACAAGGAGCGCGCGAAGGGTGAACTTCGTCTCTCGCTGCGCCCCGAAGACCTGACGCAACGATCTATCGCGACGTTGCGAGAGATTTTGACACGATATCCCGGTCCCTCACCCGTCGTGGTCGACACCGGCGCCGCCGGAAAGGTCTTTAAACTGGGGCCGGACTTCAATGTCAACATTCCCAGTGTCGTCGCCGATCTGCGCTCAGAATTTGGCCGAAACGTCATTAAGGCCTAACGCTGATTTAAGGGGTCGCGAACTCCCGTAGAATGGTTCCCTATGGCAATGACGGTCACCACAAAAGACACCACTGCCCTCAGTGACGCGGAGTTGGCTGAAATGGCCGATCTCTGCGTTGACCGAGAGCCCAACTTCGACATTGGCTTTCTTTCCAAGCAGCGTGAAGAGTGGGTGCTCGTCACCCACGTTCGTGAGGGCAACAAGCTTCGCGGCTACTCGTTTTGCACACTCGAACGAATTGGCGGCACGCCGTCGTTGCTCGTCGGGTTGCTCCTCGTCGATCGAAACGCGAAGTCCGATCAGACGTTGAAGACGATTTTGCACGATCAGTTCCGTCGAGCGCTGCTCGCTTTCCCTGATGAGGACGTTCTACTGGGCACGCGATTGACGTCGGCGCACGGGTACCGCGCCTTCACGGGACTCGACGACGTGGTGCCGCGTCTGGGCTATCGTCCGACCGGCGAAGACCGAGCGTGGGGGCGTCGTCTCGCCAAGCGCTTCGGTTCGGAGAAGTCCATCGACGACAAGACCTTCGTGATGACCGTCTCTCCGGGCCCCGTCGGGGGACTCGACTACGTGGCCTCGAAGGGCCCGATTCCCGAGGGCGCGGACAGTTTCTTCAAGGGCCTGAAGCCCGAAAAGGGTCAGCGACTGGTGGTGTTTGGCTGGGCGATGGCCGAAGCACTCGCCACCGGCAAACTTCCCAAGTAACTCTTCAGCCCCGGGGCAAGAGCCCGGTGCAACTCTTGTAGCAGTGACCATCGAGGGGTCGTGAGAGCGTCGTGAGCACGTAGGCCGGGCGAAAACCGAGCGCCGTGGCGAGATCTTTTCCCGAAAGTGACGTACGGCGAGTCGACTCGATCGTTCGAATCGCGTGCGCGTCTTCACAGAGCAGCCACACGTCGTCGCCGAACCATCCAAAGCGCACCCACGTCGATCCGTCCTCGGGTCGACGGAGCAGCTGCGGCCCTCGATCGGCACCGATAAGCGCGACGCTCGGTCGTTCGCCACGAAACTCCCAGTAGGGCGCGCTCGGGCCTCGAAAACCAAAGAGCGGGCCGTCGGCGGGACTCGCCAACTGTTCGAGCCAGCCGCGGACCCTTCGTCCCCGGTACGTGCCGAGCCGTCGGGGCAGATCGAGCAACGTCACCGCCTCGGGTTGGGCGAGATCGTCGCGCTCGACGTTCTCGGCGAGCTGACCCTCCACGACGTCAAAGGCCGCGAGGTCCGTCTCGACGTGCGCGGGCCACGGGACGCGCCAACGCACGATGGCCTGACTCGCGAGGTCGACCACCGTGGTTGACTCGTTGGTCGATCCGAGCACGAGACCGTGGACCGTCGAACCGCCCGACAGGTCCACCGACGCCCGTTGGGGTGTTCGTTCGATGAGCCGCTTGGTCGCTCGAACGGCGGGGTCACGATTTAAGAGAGCCACGAGTGACGAACCTCTCGAAGTTGCGCGTCCAGCGCGTCAACGCTGGACGCGGGGAGCGAGCAGACGCCCCCACGACAGACGTACGCGAGACCCTCGTCGCGATCGGCGAGAAGCGGAGAGGTGCCTGATCCAGTAATCAAAATGGTGCGCGGCATCGCCTTCGATCGTACGTGATGAGCCCAGTCGCCTTGAACGCCGGGAATAACGACCACCACGCCCTCAAGCGCGAATCCGGCCGCCGCGACGAGGTCGGGTACGGCGCTCGGGTGAGAGACCAAGAGTGCTCCCGCGAGTTCTACGAGTCGTTGCGCCACCACGAGAAGCTCCTGGTCGCCTCGACAGAGGGCCGTGCGCGCGAGGGCGCGCGTCGACACCGCGTGCGCCGAGGGTGTCGCCCCGTCGAAGATCTCCTTTGGTCTCGTTACCAGATCGCGCACGAGGTCACTCTGGCTAAAGACACCGCCGCCCTGCGACGGTGTCCGTGCGCTCGGCACCGGCCCATCCCAGTAGTGATCGATCAGAAAGTGCGCGACGTCGTTCGCGCCCTCGAGCCATTCGTCGTCACCGGTCAATTCAAAAGCGTCGATCATCGCGTCGACGAGCCAAGCCACGTCGCTCGCTGTCGCGTGCGCCTGACGACGCTCCGTTCGCCACCACGTGGCGTCCGTGAAGTGTGTCGTCGATAGTGAGCGTAACAGGTCGAGACCGTACGTCTCGAAGTCGCGATCGTCGCTGCGAAGAAGGGCCGACGCGATCATGGCGTTCCACTCCAAGATGACCTTTTCGTCGCGACTCGGCTGCACTCTCGTCGCACGCTTTGCCGTCAGTGCCGCGTGCACGAGGTTGAACGACGACGGCGTGGAGAACGGTTCGCCCTCACCCAGGCGCGGAATGGATCGACCTTCGAACTGACCGGGTGCTTCGACCCTCCAGCGAGCCAGCACGTCGACGAGCCGATCACTCAGGGCGTGTTCGTGCAGCACTTCTTCGATCTCGTCGGGTGTCCAGGTGACGTGCGAACCTTCGACCCCACCGGCGTCGGCGTCGAGTGACGACGAGTAGCCGTCGTCACGACGTAGTTCGCGCACGACGAAACCGAGGGTGTCCAGCGCTACCTCTCTCCACTCGGGCCGATTCATTACGAGGCTGGCTTGGAGATAGCAGCGCGCGAGCAGCGCTTGATCGCTCAGCATTTTCTCAAAGTGTGGGACGTGCCAGACCGCGTCGACGCTGTAGCGCGCGAAGCCCCCACCGAAGTGGTCGTAGAGACCGCGACGCGACATTGCGTCCAGCGTTCGAGTGACGGCACTACGCGCTTCATCGTCGTCGAACTCGAGCAGGGCCTCAACGAGGCTGGGACGAGGAAACTTCGGCGCCGTACCGAATCCGCCGTCGGCGTCAACTTGCTCGATGAGTTCTACGCGGAGGTGACGGCGAATCACGGTGAGATCGATCGCGTCTCGAAAGGGTGCGAGATGGTCGATGAAGAGAACTTCGCGTGCGAGAGCGCCCGAGAGTTCACCGGCCTGGCGTTCGACAAGTTCTCGCTGGTTGATCCAAGCTTCGTGCAAGGCCTCCAAGAGGCGCGCAAAACCGACTTGACCACCGCGATCAGTGGGCGGGTAGTAGGTACCGGCCATGAAGGGCTTTCCATCGGGCAAGAGAAAGACGGACATCGGCCAGCCGCCGTGTCCGGCCACGAGCTGCGTCGCGGCCATGTAGAGCGCGTCGACGTCAGGTCGCTCCTCGCGATCGACTTTGATGGGGACGAAGTTCTCGTTCAAGAGCCGAGCAATCTCTTTATCTTCGAAGGACTCGTGGGCCATGACGTGGCACCAGTGACACGCCGCGTAGCCCACGGATAGAAATATCGGTCGATCAGTGCGCTTCGCTTCGTCAAGCGCGTCCTCGCCCCACGTGCGCCACAAGACGGGGTTGTCCACGTGATCCAAGAGGTAGGACGAACCCAGCTCGCTCCTTACGTCTCTCAGAAGTGGCATCGTGAACCCACCGTTAGACCTTAGGCGTTCGCTTTCGTTTCGCACTCATCGCCTGCGAGGAACGAACCTCGCGTCAGACCTCACGCGAGGTTCGTTGACGTTCCCACTCATCCTTTCGAATGGCCATGACAATCTCGTCGGTCCACTCACCCTTGACGAACTCGTTTTCGACGAGGTGGGCTTCTTGATGGAGTCCGACGTTTTCTAGCGATCGCACCGAGGCCGCGTTGCGCGCGTCGCATCGCCCGACGACTCGATGCAGTCCGTACTGGGTGAAGGCAAGGACGAGGAGTTCCTCGTAGACCTCGCTCGAATAACCCTGACGGTGAAAGTCCGGGTGCAGTGAGCCGCCAATCTCACCCTGGCGGTGTTCGTTCTCGGTCCATCGAAGAATGAACTCGCCAATGACGCGCTTCGTGTCTCTGAGTTCGACGGCGACGACGAGCTGGTTGTCGTCGGCCGTACCCTCGGGTTTGGCGAGGCGACCTTGCAACACTTCGAGCGTCGTGGCCCGATCGCGAGGTTCGCTGTAGAGGTAGCGGTTCACTTCTTCGTTGGCCAGTATGAGCGCGAGATCGTCGAGATCGTCGAGTTCGAAACGCCGCAACGTGAGACGGGGTGTCTGGCGAGCGTGCGAGAGTTGCACCATTCGTACTTTCTAGTTCGAGAACGATCTTGACGGCCGTTACCCGCTGACTACTCTGGATAACGACGACAACGAGAAGGAGAGATCGATGAGCGAGCCACTTCGCTGGGGCGTCCTCGGTACCGGAGGAATTGCCCACACCTTTGCGAGCGACCTTGTCTTTACGGACGAGGGGATCATCACCGCGGTGGGCTCGCGCACGAAGAATAGGGCCGATGCGTTTGGTGACGAGTTCTCGATACCCCATCGCTATTCGTCCTACGAGGATCTCGTGGCCGATCCGGACGTTGACGTCATCTACGTGGCCACTCCGCAGCCGTTTCATCACGCCAACGCCATGCTGGCTCTGGAACACGACAAGCCGGTGCTCGTCGAAAAGGCCTTCACCATGACCGGAGCCGAGGCGCGCGATCTCGTGCGAGTCGCGCGCGAGAGGAGGCTCTTCATGATGGAGGCCATGTGGACTCGGTTCCTGCCCCACGTCGTCGCGATTCGAGAGTTGATCGCGAACGACGAACTCGGAGAGATCGTGACCGTGGAGGCCGACCACGGCCAGTGGTTCGAGAGGGACCCTACGTCGCGTCTCTTCGCCCCCGAGCTCGGTGGCGGCGCGCTGCTCGACCTCGGGGTGTATCCCGTCTCCTTCGCGTCGATGATTTTTGGCGCCCCAGAGCGATTGACGGCTCTCGTGGACCCGGCCTTCACCGGGGTCGATGGTCAGGTCTCGATGTTGTTCGGCTACGGAGGTGGCGCCCACGCGGTCCTCACGTGCACGTCGGGAGCGAGGAGCGCCACTCGGGCCTGCATCACCGGCGTCAAGGCGCGGATAGAGGTTGACAGCGACTTCTACGCGCCTTCGTCGTTCACGCTGATCAATCGAAATGGCGACCAGCAGCGATTCGAGTTTCCCCATCAGGGTCGGGGACTGCGTCACCAGGCGGTCGAGGTCGCCCGATGCGTCAACGGAGGTCTGCTCGAGAGCCCCGTGATGCCGCTCGATGAGACGGTGGCGATCATGGAGACGATGGAGAAGGTCCTTGAGTTCCTCTAGAAAGTCGACGACCCGTCGCTTGACGTTTGGAGCATGGTTGCCCGTAATCCGTCGAAACGATGGTTCGTCATTCAACTGGCAGCGAAATCAACCGGGCAACGCGGAATCTGGGTAACTGCCGCGGCAGGAGCCGACTAGGTTCCTGCTCGAGTTGCACCATGGAATTTGAATGTTCACGCGTCGGTGGGACGTTAGTCACAAATACGAGTTTCGCGGCGCATTTGAGCAACGGTCATGCTATTTTCACCAATAGGACATCACGTTTACGTGATATTCGTAGTGTTAATTCAACTACCGGCGTCGAGAGGCACCAAAGAAGGGATGGGGATTATGAAATCTAAGACAACTAGGGCGCTCGCGACGGTGGCTCTAGTCGGTGGACTCGCTGTCGGAGTGCTGCCGGTCATGAGTTCAGCGAGTACGCCCACGTTTTCGGACCGCACCATCAGCGCGAAGTTCACGACGATGAAGTACCTGAAGAGCATCGTGGCCAAGGGCAAGGGCTTGATCGGGGTTATTCTGCCGGACACCAAGACGTCCGCGAGATACACCGAATTCGACGCTCCCTATCTGACGAAGGCATTCAAGGCCGCGGGACTCAAGAGCAGCCAGTACATTGTCCAGAATGCTCAGGGCAGTGACGCCACGCAGTTCACCATGGCTCAGGCTGACATAGCTAGGGGAGCCAAGGTTCTCCTGTTCGACCCGCTGGACTCCACGACGGGTGCATTGATTGAGGGCTACGCCCACGGCCACGGCGTGAAGACGATCGACTACGACCGCCTGACTCTCGGTGGCGACCGTACCTACTACGTGAGCTTCGACAACGTCAAGGTGGGTCAGTTGATCGGCCAGGGCGAGACCGCCTGTCTCACGGCGTGGAAGGTTCCGTCTCCCGTGGTGATGTACATCTCCTACGGATCGCCGACGGACAACAACGCCACGCTGTTCGCCAAGGGCTACAACGGAGTACTGTCCGCCGCCGGGTTCAACACCACGGCCACGACAACCACGGGAAGCAAACAGTCGGTGCTGGAGAGCGCTGGTACGTGGACCTCGACCCAAGCGGCGACCGACTTCGAGGGTGCCTACGCGGCTCACTCGACGATTAACGCAGTGCTGGCACCGAACGACAACAACGCGGCTGCCATCATCACGTACATGCAGGGCCAGGGCCTCAAGCCACAGACGATCCCGACCGTAGGTCAGGACGCCCAACTCACGGGCTTGCAGAACATCATCTCGGGCTACCAGTGCGGTACCGTGTACAAGCCGATCTGGGAAGAAGCTCAGGGCGCCGCGGCGTTGGCGATCTACCTTCGCGCGGGCCTCAAGCCGCCGTCAGGCATCGTTAACGGCATGACCCGTGACACCGTGCGTAACTTGAACGTGCCCTCGACACTGCTGACGCCGGAGTGGGTGACCGCTGCCAAGCTCGAGGGGACGGTCATCAAGGACGGCCAGGTGACCGCGGCACAGTTGTGCACGAACACCGCGCCGACGGTCAAGGGCTCCACGCCGTCGACCTACGCTGCGGACTGCACCACCTACGGCATCCACTAACAACCACAAGTAACAGATAGTCAATGTCCTCGGTCCCCGAGTCTGCGAGCGGTGACGTGATCGATGTGGGTCACGCGCCGCCGAGTGACTCGGGGACCGAGGACATCGGCGATTACCTCCTCAGTCTGAGGGGAATAGCCAAGAACTTCGGGCCGGTCCAGGCCCTTAAGCGGGTTGATCTCGACGTTCCGGCGGGCCAGGTCACGGCCCTCATCGGCGACAACGGGGCCGGCAAGTCGGTTCTCATCAAGTGCGTTTCGGGGATCTACCCACCGTCAGCGGGCCAGATCTTTTGGAAGGGCCGCGAGATCCATAGCCACTCGCCGCGTGACTCGAGCGACCTGGGCATCGCGACGGTGTATCAGGATCTCGCCCTTTGCGACAACTTGGACATCGTCCAGAACATGTACCTGGGTCGCGAGGAGACTAAGGCAGCTGTCCTTGACGAGATCAAGATGGAGCTGGCCACCAATGAGCTGCTCAAGGAACTCGCCGTCTCCACCGTCAAGTCGGTCCGTCAGCTGGTCGGCTCTCTTTCGGGAGGCCAGCGTCAGGCGATTGCCGTCGCTCGCGCGGTGATGCGCGACTCCCAGCTGGTCATCATGGACGAGCCAACCGCGGCCCTTGGGGTGTCCCAGACCGCGCAGGTCCTTGAACTCGTACGCACGCTCGCCACGCGCGGTATCGCCGTCATCCTCATCTCACACAACCTCATCGACGTCTTCACTGTCGCTGACCGCCTCGCAGTGATGCATCTGGGAGAGACGGTCAGTCACGGGCCGATTTCGAACTACGACACGGCGAGCGCAGTTGACCTGATTACCACCGGCCAGTCGCGTCGCGCGCCGACCTCGGCGTCGACCCTCAAGTAGCCGAAGGAGAGTTGTAAATGTCGCTGCCCACGCCGGAGGAACAGGCGCCTCTAGAGATTCCGCAGATGACACCGGGTCGGTTGGCTATTCAGGTCCAGATCAAACGACTCTGGCAGAGCGAGACCGGACTCGGCCCTATCCTCGTCGGTCTCGCGGCTCTGATCGTCTACTTCTACATCCGTTCGTCAGTGTTTCTATCGGCGGGAAACATCACCAACCTCTTCATCCAGGCGACGATCTTCATCCTGCTCGGGATGGCCGAGATCTGGCTGTTGTTGATGGGCGACATCGATCTATCGATTGGCTACTCGGCGGGCATCGGCGGCGCCATCGGCGTCATCTTGACCAGCACGACGCACCACTGGCCATACTGGGTCGCCCTCCCCTTGGGGGTACTCGCCTGCGTCGCCATCAGCACATTCTGGGGACTCCTCTGTGTCTACCTTCGACTTCCCTCGTTCATCGTTACGTTGGCCGGTCAGATCGGCCTCCTGGGTGTCCTTCTGTATCTCATCGACAGCCAGGGCAACACGGGCGGCGCGCTGCCCGTCCAGGAGAGGGTCCTCTACGACCTGGTCAACGCCGACCTCACGCCGTTCGCTACGTGGATCGTCATCCTGGCCGCGGCCGGCGTCCTCTCGCTCATTATCCTTCGCGGGGACCAACATCGGCGCTCGGCTGGCCTGGAGGCGAAGCCGATGTGGCTGACTCTCACCAAGATCGTCTTCTTGGTCGGAGCTGGGATCTGGTTGATCCTCGTCTTCAACACCAATCGCTCCACCTTCATTGTTCTAAAGGGAATGCCGGTGGCCATCCCGATTGACTTCGGAGTGCTCGCGCTGGGCACGTTCATCCTGACCAAGACCCGGGCCGGTCGTTACATCTACGCCATCGGCGGCAATGTCGAAGCCGCCCGGCGCGCGGGCATCAATGTCAATGGGTACCGCATCCTCGCCTTCACCATGTCGGGCGCCATCACCGGGATTGCGGGACTTCTCTACGTGTCGCACCTCGGGGGCATCTCCACTGGCATCGAGGGTGGCCAGTACGTCCTGTACGCGGTGGCCGCGGCGGTCATCGGCGGGACCAGCCTGTTCGGGGGTCGAGGCAAGATGATTCACGCCGTGATCGGCGGTCTCGTCATCGCCACGATCGCCAACGGCATGGCGCTTATCAACGTCAGTGCCGCCGGGCTCTACATGGTGACGGCGCTCGTCCTGTTGGCCGCGGTCATCGTGGATTCGGTGGCCCGTCGCGGCGCTTCCACCATCGTCTAGGCCATTACGACTCCTTCGCTCATGGGAACCTCCCTAGGTAGTGTCTCGTAAATAAGTGGCGTTTGTGGTAACATGGACCATGCGTCCACCGACTCCTCCACTGAAGATGAACGAGGGGCAACGA